>VYLV01000140.1_pt1 | contig 11773 bp, 14 predicted proteins | sample 5114191 | NCBI WGS metagenome assembly VYLV01 (sample SAMN12291782, study PRJNA351875) | freshwater metagenome | isolation source: freshwater lake | place: USA: Michigan, Little Long Lake | collected 2013-08-08 | reverse complement strand
AAATCTGTCGAAATGTTAGAGCACTCAATTCGGCTTCTTATTCATTACCTCAAGTTTAAGGATGTTCCTATTCCCTGCGTTTCTGCTTGATTCATCTTTCTGTCTGACAACGCCCCCGCTTTACCCAGCTTGAACTGCTTCAAGGGAGCTTAAACGAGCAAGAGTGGACAATCCTCTCTACTTACCTCGAAGTGCAGGATTATGTTGAACTCAGGCCTTCTTCCTGGCAAGCGGCTGCACGTATTTACTATGATCTGCGTCGTCAAGGATTGACTGTTCGCAGCCCAATTGATTGCTGTATTGCTCAAGCGGCACTGGAAAATGATCTGCTTCTGATTCACAACGACCGTGATTTTGAAACCATTGCTCAAGTGCGATCTCTTCAAAATCTCCGTTTTCAGCCCTAGGGTGCGTTCCCTAATCTGGCTCCTACTGCTCCACTGATCGATTTTTGGGAACGCACCATGCCCATTGATTGAAGCTGTGAGTCTAAATGCGATACCGAAGCCACTGGGTAGCACCCCTAGATGGGGTTGGAGGGATTGCTTTAGGGTAATGATTCGGTAGTAGTGCCGTAGCCCTCTTGCTTACCTGGTATGAATTGTGTAAAATATTTATTAATAAAAATAATTGGCTCGAATCAGTCTTGAAGGTGGCATTGGAACAGTGGAAGAATGCAAACTAAAACCTGGGCTTGGAGCGCAAATTGGTGAAACTATCTTCATTACAGTCCCATTAAGATTCTCAGTCTGTCTTCAACCAATGCCAGGGTTTCTGAGGATACAGTTCCCCATCGCTTCTCAAGTCGTTCTACTGAGATTGATCTTACGTCCTCGCACTTGATAAAACTTGGCATTTTCACTCCTCCCTCTGGAGGTTCCACTTTTAGGTGGAAAGGGATTCCTTTGTCTTTAGAAGTTACTGGCAAAACAACAACTAAGCCAGATGCACCCTGATTAAACAGGTCTGCTGAAATCACTAAACATGGACGCTTACCAGCCTGTTCATGCCCCCTTACTGGATTAAGATCTGCTAGCCATATTTCTCCTCTGGTAATTTCTGCCACTACCCTTCTACTCCATCAGCGAGAGTTTGCTCCCATGTCTGCCTTTCAGAAATTTCCTCTTGCCATAAAGTCTCATTCTTCCTTAAGGCGGCGAAGGCTTCATTCGCTTGAACTAGAAAAACATATCTGCGATAATTTTCGATGGCTTTGTCTAATACTGTTGGGAGCGTATCCCCAGAGGAGTCAACGAGTGCTAACAGCGTTTTGTGAGCAGCCTCACTAATGCTAATTTTTAATTCAGGCATACTTTTCTCTCGTAGCTTGTGTAGGGCTATTGTAGCCAATTGTGTAAGGGCTAACAACCTGGTTGGAACTGATTATTTATTCTCCCTTTTGCCTTTTGCCTCTCCTGATATGTAGCCTATACTCAACGGATTTAGTATTAGATAACACCTGTGAATAACGGAGTCGGAGAAGAATTTTTTTTGCCCAATGTTGAAACACTTTCAATTGATGGCGTTTGCTGGGTAAACGCAGTATATAGACAAAACGACGCATTATATCGGCTAATTTACCACTAATATTAATGCCAAAACTGGAAACAAGGGCTGATTGTTTACCCAGGGTTAACATATCTCCTAAATGCAGATAATAATAGGGTTGGGGCGATTTTTTTCTGATCACTGCCGAGATATTTTTGGCTACTACACTGGCTGCTTGATAGGCTGCTTGTGCTGTGGCAGGAATTACCTGTTTACTAGGATAAATTTCGGCTATATCCCCAACGGCAAAAACTTCGGGATAGTCGATTAATTGTAAACTGGAACGGGTTAATAATTTGCCTTGTGCTGTTTTCTGACAATCTAAATTATTGATCCAATCCTGTGCTTGGGTTCCTGCTGTCCACAATAATAAATCAATGGAGATGACTTCATTTGTATTATCTTTAAATACGGTTATGGAATTAGCTGCAACTTCCTTTAATCCTGTGTTTAAATAGAGACTAACATTCTTGGCTAAAAGGGAACGATAGGAAGCAACACGCACCGATTTAGGGAAGTTTTGCAGTATTTCCTCGTTCTTTTCCACTAGATGAACTTTGCCTTTTTTTCCTAAACGATCAGCCACCTTACAGGCTAATTCTACCCCATTGGGACCGCCGCCAATAATTGCTAAATTAATTGAGGATTTTCCTTGAGTTTCTAAGTCATGAATTGCCGTTTGTAATCTTTCCACATCCTCTAAACTCCGAAAAGTCAGCCCATAATCGGCTAATCCGGGTATAGCCGGCCAACGATTGCGAACTCCCACCGCTAAAACGAGGTAATCGTAATCTAAAATTTCCTCATTTTCTAAATATACTCGATGATTGTTTAAGTCAATATTACTGGCTTTTTGAGTTTTTAAATTAACCTGAGTTCCTGTTAATAATTGACGGTAGGAGGGGGCAATTTCCCAGCGTTGTAATTCTCCTGTAATTAGTTCATAGAGAAGGGGAGTAAAGAGAAAATGGTCTTTCGGCTCGACTAAAGTTATTTGCCATTGACCCGATTTTACTGCTGTTAATCGACTCAGATCGAGTGCCGTGTATAACCCTCCAAAACCACCCCCCAGAATGCAAATCTTAGTTATAGGTTTATTCATTGATTTTTAGGCTCAGAGGCTTGTAAAATAGGTTTCAGTTCCGAAACTAATTGTTCTGAACGAATAATTCTCACCGGGGGCAAAAGATGATAGTGAGTGTCAGCAAAAATAGTAGAATCTGTCTTAATATTCAAGTCTTTTGGGTCATAAATTGTTGGCACAACCCGACTTAATTCTTCAGCCGACTTGCGAATATTAGCAACGGTTTTACCATCATTTTTAGCATAAACCCAGGGCAAAGAAACCACTAAAGTCGCCCCTTTTGCTTCTAAATCTTTCTTGAGTTTTTCAATCAATTTAATTGAATGAGGAGAAGCAGCAGTATCAAAGGTCATTTGCCACCATTTCCCCGTTCTTTCCTTAACTATAGTCGGATCACCTGTATTAGTCATTGGATCGGAAAGATAACCCGTCATTCTGCCTTTGGTGAATAAATCAACCATCGATTTAGTAACTGGACGCATCCCCGGAATACCTAATAACCAAGTATCCTCGATCATGGTTTTTAACGGTATCCCACCTAACCCGGGTTTGCCAATAGCGACGCTAAAAGGTGCAGACCCCCAAAGTCCTTCGCCGCGATTAAAACCGTCCTCATCCATGAGCATGAGATATTCGGGAATCAGCAGAATTACGTCCCCTTGGCGCGCTTTTTCGAGAATCATAGCGGCAATGACATTTAACCCGATGTCCCCCTGTAAACCGAAGTTAACCACGGGCATTCCCAATTCTTTGGCCATTAATTCCGAATTTATGCTATAATGCGCCCCCGATCCCGCCGTGACGATTAAACGCCGCGGTCCTTCGACCCTAGCTGCGATCGCTGATTTTTCTTCGTACATCATCCGCAACCAGCTTAATTCGCCGCCGTAGATGACATTGTAAACAAAGCCGAGGGACCAAGCGACTCCCACAGAGGCTAACCAGGGGAAAATGTTGAAGGATTTAGTATTCATCAGAATTCAAAGTAAATAAAGTCACCGGTATTAGTGGAAGCTAGGAGAATAGTTAAACCTAGCAATATTTTAGACAGCCAAGGTGATAACAATAGTTCATATTCAAATTTTTTCTGGGCAATAGCCAGATGTTCGAGGATTAAAACAATGATACCAAGAACTAAAGCAACGCTTAAAACTGCTCCTTGATTGAGACTATAGGAACTAAAAATTTCTCCGATATTAGCTAAGGAATAATTGAAAGGATTGGCGATTACCAACATTTTCCCGATTAATCTTCTGGTGTTAATCTCCATGAAAAAGAGACAACCAAAAATGACAGCCAATTGCGTTAAAGCCCAGGAGACAATTTGTGGCTGAGAAACGTATTTTCCGACGAAAGCATAGAAAGGTCGGCCTAGATAACGCAGTAATAATAATAATGCCCCGTGGTAAGCACCCCAAAAGATGAAATTCCAGGCCGCACCGTGCCAGAAACCAGAGAGAGTAAAGGTAATGAATAGATAAAAAGGCGCCCAATTTTTATTGGAACCCATGAGGGGTAAAAACACATAATCCCGAAACCAAGTGCTAAGGGTAATATGCCAACGTCGCCAAAATTCGTTAATACTTTGGGATGTGTAGGGTGCTAAAAAGTTTAATTCCAATCTAACCCCGACAAAATAGGCTAAACCAACAGCAATAAAGCTATAACCGCCGAAGTCAAAATAGATTCTCAGGGTGAATAAAAAGGCCTCAAACCAGATATACCAAGCATTGTCAATCATCTTATCTAATTCGATGTAGGGAGCAATGTTATCGGCGAGGACAAATTTCATAAATAAACCGAGGGAAAGCCAACGCAAACCCTTCTCGAAGTTTTCTCCTGTAAATTTGAGGCGAAATCCCTCCATTTGTGGTAATAAATCCCGGCGACGCTCGATCGGACCTGCGACAATTTGCGGGAAAAAGGAGATAAAATTGACATAATCGAGGACGGCTAGGGGTTTCTTTTTCTTTTCCCGTAGGGAGTCCACCACGAAAGCCACCATCTGGAAGGTATAGAAGGATACCCCCGGCGGGATTTGGCTAGGCACGGGAATTGGGGAAAGTTCCTTCCAGTTAGGGGGGAGAGAAACGAACAATCCGATGATTTCCTGCACAAAAAAGCCGAAATACTTGAAGTAGGCAAGGACAAGAATATCGATGACGATAACGATAGTGGCTAGGAGATTCGCTTTCCAGCCGCTCATTTTCAGCACTAGCCAGACCATAATGTAGTTAAAGGCTAGAGAAACGATGAAAACGAGGAAACTGGTGCGACTGGCGTAATAAAACAAGATTAGGGACAGCACCGCTAATCCGACCTCATCAAAAACACCTCGCCAGAGATTGAAGGACTTCCCTATATAGCGTGCCGTTAAGAAAGGAACACTAAAAAGGATTAATATCCACCAAAATATAAAATCAGAGTAATTCAAGGCGTGTTAACTCCTGATGGTCTGTGTAACCTTGTTTGAGATGGGTTTCCTGACTTCTGATGCTCAGAGACGAGGGATTTTCTTGACAAGTCTATCAAACTTTGTCAAACTTGTCCATAAAATTACCTCCAGCAATCCTAAAAAATCGAGGCTAGACAAGCAATGCTTTATCAAAAACTGTTAGATGTACATAAACGCTATCGGCAATTTAAGACTTACCCCCATATCACCGATGAATATTGGTCTAGTCAGTTGGCAGAGCATAATATTAATCCCAATTATGTAGAATATGATACTAAGTCTGGTCAACTTTTTTACAAACCCCTAGGTATCAGTTTAAGCAAAAATAAGCAGGATTTCCTCTTGGGTAGCAAAGTTTTTAACAAAGCTAACGCACTAAAATCTCTGGCCGATTGTAAATTTTATATCGATGAGAACGGGTTACTAATTATCGAGATCGATGGAGTTAAGTTAATTATCGAGACGGGACAGGATTTAGATATCGTCCATGAAATTTTTCTTTTAGGTGTATATAATTTCCTCTATGACAAGCCCTGTGTAGCGATCGATATTGGTATGAATACGGGTTTTGCTAGTCTCTTTTTTGCCAATCGAGCTAATGTAAAAGCTGTCTATAGTTACGAACCTTTTAAGGCTACCTACGACCAAGCTTTAAGAAATTTTGCCCTCAATCCTAATCTAGCGGAGAAGATTAAAGCTTTTGATTATGGAGTCGGCGCTCGGGATGAAATTATTCAAGTAGAATACGATTATGCTGTCAAAGGGAGTGTCGGAATTACGGGAATTGACGAGCAATTAAAACCTTTTGCCTCGAAACAAACCGCTACAGCCAATTTAATTCTTAAACCTTTCACCGATGTGTTTAAAGGTATTACCTCTGATTATCCCGACATCGATATAGTTGCCAAGATTGATTGTGAAGGTTCCGAATACGAAATCCTCGATTCTTTAGCGGCAACTGGTCAATTGGGACAGATGAAAATTATCATGATGGAATGGCATAAAAAGGGTCCCGATGCTTTAGTCAAACATCTGCAAGAATTCGGTTTTATCATCTTCTCCCGGATGCCTCGCAGTAAAAATGTCGGCACTTTGTATGCGATTAAACCCTAAAGTATAGGAGTGAGGTGATGGGGAGATAGGGAAATGGGGAAATGGGGAAATTTTAACTAATACCCCAAAACCCCAATACCTTCTAACTGATAACTCATAACTGCTTTACTGTGCTTGACAATAGGTATTAAAAGCTTCGCCAGTTTCTTTTTCTAATTGTCCGGCCTTTCTTACCTTTTCCTGTGCTAATTTTGCCCCGTTTTTATCGCGAGTTTCGATAACTTGAATTATCTCACGAGTGGCCGTGGCATAATCTTCGTAAACTTGAGCGAAAGCAGTCTTATATTTATCTAGTTCGGTATCCTTCAGGGCTAATTTTTTCATATTTTCCGCGGCCTGTTCGATTTTATCGGCGGCTAATAGCCAACTTTTTTGGTCAATTTCTCTCCCTTGACCGTTGGTTAAGGATTTGGTTTCTTGGGCTACTTCGTTGGCAATCCGATAGATTTTTTGACATTGAAACTGTTTACTATCAGCACAACTTGCTAAAAAAGTCAAGCCTATAAATGTTAAGATTATTTTGTTATTCATAGCAAGGTATTCGAGAGGATTCTAGAGAAGCTTATAGCAGTAAACTATCAGCCTCTAAGTAGGGAGGCACAATTATTTGTAGGATGGGTTAGCGCACTTCGTAAACTATGCGGGCGTTGGGTTTCATGCTTCAACCCAACCTACGTTGATCTTATATTTAATTCCACCCACCTACTTAGTAGTTTTTTACTGTTATCGACTGATAGAACTGTTCAATCTTATAAGATTAAAGTTTAGCACTCGATCGCTGTTAAGCGTGTCTTTTTTGATGCCAATTCCAGGCGTGTTCAACTATTACCTTGAGATCGGCATATTGGGGATGCCAACCGAGAACCTGTTTGGCTTTATCGCTACTGCCGATTAAAATAGGGGCATCGCCTGCCCTTCTGGGACTTTCGATTACGGGAATACCTAAACCAGTTACCGCTCGCGCTGTTTCAATCACTTCGCGCACAGAAAAACCGTTACCATTGCCCAAATTAAACACATTACTTTCGCCCCCATTTAAGAGATATTCTAAGCCTAAAACGTGAGCTTGGGCTAAATCATTAACATGGATATAATCGCGAACAGCAGTGCCATCGGGAGTATCATAATCCGTGCCGAAAATTGACAGGGAATCACGTTTTTTCAGGGCAGTTAATAAAGCCAGGGGAATTAAATGGGTTTCCGGTTGGTGATCTTCCCCTAATAAACCACTGGGGTCGGCTCCTGAAGCATTAAAATAACGGAAAGCCACCGATTTTAAACCGTAGGCCGGATCAAAATCCCGAAGAATTTGTTCCACCATTTCCTTACTGGCAGCGTAGGGACTGAGGGGATAATGGGGATGATTTTCCGTCATGGGAATTTCCTTGGGCATTCCATAAATAGCACAGGTGGAAGAAAAAACAAATTTCTTCACATCGGCGGCGATCATCGCTTGCAAAAGAGTCAGACTACCACTAACATTATTTTGATAGTAAATAGCCGGTTGCTGCACCGATTCTCCCACCGCAATAAAAGCGGCAAAGTGCATGACGGCGGCAATATTGCGACTAGCGAATAAATTATCGAGCAGCGATCGATCCCTAGTATCACCGACAATTAACTCAACTTTTAATATATCCTTAATGATTTCGGCGTGACCGTAGGATAAATTATCGAGTACGATGACGGAATAACCGGCATTTTTGAGCGCTAGAACCGCATGGGAACCAATATAACCCGCACCGCCAGTAACGAGAATGGTAGGTTTAACTTGAGACACGCGATCATACCTATTTGAAATTGACTTGTCTATAACTTTATACCCTAATTTTCCTTTTAGTTGACCATCATGTTAAGTCCCCTCGATCTATCTCTTTCCCTTGACAAAGAAACTTATCAATCACAAATTAAAGATTTAATGGAACAACTGCGATCGCTACAGCAGTCCTGTTGGGAGTGTAAATTACCCGTGGTGGTGGTTTTGGAAGGTTGGGCAGCGGCAGGGAAGGGAACTTTAGTCAAAAAAATGGTTAACTATATGGATCCTCGCGGTTTTACCGTCCATCCCATTTTAACCCCTTCCTCCCAAGAGGAAAGTTACCCGTTTTTGTGGAGATTTTGGCAAAAACTGCCAGCAAAAGGCAGTATCGGCATTTTTTATCACAGTTGGTACACTCATCTACTAGAGGATCGACTCTTGAACAAATTGCCCTCCTCCCAGATTCCCCTGGTCATGCGCGATATCAACACCTTTGAGCGACAATTATTTGATGATGGGGTCGCAATCGCTAAATTCTGGATTCACCTCAGTCAAAAGGAATTAAAGTCACGCATCAAAGAATACGCCGAAAATGAGCTAGAATCTTGGCGCGTGCGTCCGGAAGATTGGCAACAGGCCAAACGTTATGATGAGTATGCCAGTTTAGCCGAGGAAATGATTACCTACACTAGCACGGGGGCCGCCCCTTGGACATTGGTGGAGGGCAACTGTCAACGTTGGGCCCGGGTAAAAGTTCTCTCCCAATTAGTCGGTACGATCGCTCAAGCTTTGGATCAGCGCCAATTACCGATCGAACCTCCTGCCAATCTACCACCCCAAGCCCGATTACTGCCCACGGAACCCGATTATCTGGCGAGAGTAGATTTAAGTGCCAAACTAGAGAAAGAAGACTATAAAATCCGTTTGCGTGAGGCACAGGTAGAATTAAGAAAACTGCAATTAAAGATTTTTCAGGCAAATATCCCCGTTTTAGTCCTGTTTGAGGGTTGGGATGCCGCTGGCAAAGGTGGTGCAATCAAACGCTTAACCGATACCCTCGATCCTCGCAGTTACCAAGTTATTCCCTTTGCTGCCCCGACGGAGGAAGAACACCGCTATCATTATCTCTGGCGCTTCTGGCGGAAATTGCCCGCGGCCAAAACTATCGGTATATTCGATCGCAGTTGGTATGGACGGGTTTTAGTGGAGAGAGTGGAAGGATTCGCTAAAGATATGGAGTGGCGACGATCCTATCAAGAAATTAACGAGTTTGAGGCGCAATTAACCCATTCTGGCTGTGTTTTAGTCAAATTCTGGTTACATATTAGCCCGGAAGAACAGTTAAATCGTTTCGAGGAACGCCAAAATAACCCCTATCGTCAGCATAAACTCACCGATGAAGATTGGCGCAATCGAGAAAAACAGCCCCTCTACCATGTGGCAGTTAATCACATGGTAGCCCGCACTAGCACCCCCGTCGCCCCCTGGACGATTGTGGCGGCAAATGATAAGTATTTCGCCCGTGTTAAAGTCCTCGATACAGTAATTGCCGCTATTGAAACCGGATTGAAACAACGCGAATAGGGCAGATAGGGGGATGGGGATTTTTTCGATTCAGTTGTAGAATTTACTTTTGAGTAGGCACTAAACTAAACTGGTAACTTGAGGCAGATAATCACGGCCAAAAAATGCGTGCAAACGTTGACGCTCAGAAGTTAGAACGCCTAATGCAAATCTTAGGTAAAGAAGCTCAGGGTTCAGGCACTATCTACTTTACAGGTGGAGCGAGTGCCTTACTGGTGGGATGGCGCAATTCCACAGTCGATGTGGATATCCGTCTAGATCCCGAACCACCGGGCATTTTTCCAGCGATCGCCAAGCTGAAAAAAGAATTGAACATCAACATTGAACTGGCATCTCCGCAGGATTTTCTGCCCCCTATTCCGGGATGGCGCGAGCGAAGCGTATTTATTGGCAAACGAGGTCAAATTTCTTTCTATCACTATGATTTTACAGCCCAAGCTCTTTCTAAACTATCGAGAGGATTTGACCGTGACTTGAAAGATATTGAAGCTATGTACGAACACAAATTATTCTCTTTGAATGAGCTAGGGGAATGCTTTGAAGCGATTGCACCGGAACTAATCCGATTCCCCTCCCTTAACCCTGATGTGCTGAGAAGCAGAGTCGAGAACTTCATGGCACGTTTTCAAGATAAACCACAGCAGGAGCAATCATGAATCTCAATGAGTTGCCAGGAGCCGAGATCATCTTACCCGGACTGAGGGATCTTCACAATGGTGAGTCCAATACTATTGGGGCGTTGCTAGTTGCGATCGCATCGACCCGCCTAACGGAAGTCGGTTTCGATATCCCCAAAAATCACCTAGCTTCAGAGCCAGAGCTAACCTTGTATGCTTATCTCCAAGAGGAACGGGATGATGCTTATTCTTACTATAATGCTTTGCTGAATCGCCTCAATAGCTTTTGCAATGCACTCGAACTCGGTTATAAAATATGATGACAATTTCCCCAAGTTTAATTTCTCCCGATCTTAGTTTGGCCGATATTCCCCTAGAGGAAACCCTCTCTTTAGGAGTGATGGCTTCTGGTAGTGGTTCCAATTTTGCTGTTTTGGCAGCAGCGATCGCCAAAAAACAGCTAAATGCCGAGATTTCTGTCCTCATCTACAATAATCCCGATGCCAAGGTAAAAGAAAGAGCCGATGACTACAATATCCCCGCAGTTTTCCTCGATCATCGTCAATTTAAACCCAGAGAAGAACTCGATCGAGCTATAGTCAAAACTTTCCAAGAATACGGCGTAAAATGGGTAATTATGGCGGGCTGGATGCGAATTGTCGCCCCGGTTTTACTAGATGCTTTTCCCGATCGCGTGATCAATATCCATCCTAGTTTACTACCCAGTTTTAAAGGTGTGCGTGCCGTGGAACAAGCTTTAGCTGCGGGGGTAAAAGTAACCGGATGTACTGTGCATATCGCTCGCGCAGAGGTAGATAGTGGCCCAATTTTAATGCAAGCAGTGGTTCCCATTCTCCCCGATGATACCGCCGCCAGTCTCCACGAACGCATTCAAGTGCAAGAACATCGCATTTTCCCAGTAGCGATCGCTTTAGCTGCGAAATTGGGTCTGTAGAGATAGATTTCCCGATTCCTTGGCAATAATACGGGCAAAAAAACGAAAATTCAAAGCAAATCGTTAAATATCACTCCTTGATAAATTTCCTGAAAACTGAGAGCAAAATTGACAGAAGTTAAAGGTGACAGTTGTTTTGCCAGTTTCATAATAAATCGGTTCACCCTCAATTAGCATCACATCGGGATAGGTTGCCTGACGATATTGCGCTATCCATAATTTCACATCACCGATAAATATTTTATAGTTGGACTGTGGTAACTTTAGGCGTAAATAAAAGTAAAAATTACCTGCAATTTTATTATGATCGGTAGTGCCTCCTGTCATCGGTACGATTTCCCCATCTTGATACTCATTTTTATAGGCTGCCGTTTCCTCTAGTTCTAAATATTCGGCAAAGCTAAAGGTACTTTTATTTGTTGCTACAGTCATAATTTATTGATTTTTTGGTTAACTTAAGCTTGTTGAAACAACTGGTTTAATCATTGATTATATTAAAAGTAACCCCTTCATAAATTTCCTGAAAACTGAGACCAAAATTGATAGAAGTTAAAGATAAACTAGCATTTTCTCCCTCGTATTCCGTTAATAACCATTTATTTTCTTCAGTTTTGTTATACTGCATGACATAGGGACGACTTTGACTGATCAGAATATA
>VYLV01000250.1_pt1 | contig 12178 bp, 11 predicted proteins | sample 5114191 | NCBI WGS metagenome assembly VYLV01 (sample SAMN12291782, study PRJNA351875) | freshwater metagenome | isolation source: freshwater lake | place: USA: Michigan, Little Long Lake | collected 2013-08-08 | reverse complement strand
CCTATTTGTGCCGTAAGTGTCTCCCTGTATAGATTTCAGCTACTTTTAGGCGTAGGCACTCTCATCGAATTTTATTTTAAGTTAATTATTTGCATAACAATTACCGAAGAGCCCGGTTAATTAACTCTCTTCCTACATAACCTTCCCCACAGCCTAGATCTAATATATTCTTGTTGACAATCGGTTCACATAAATCAATGACAAACGGACGCGCGGAGTAATCAGAAAGCAAAATCGGTTCTACTCGTTGCCAGTCTCCTGCGCTTTCGTCGTAAAGTTTTTGGGTTTCTTGTGTTGCTTTCATACCTATCTAACGTGATAAAATTTGCACTAATTTTGTTTTAGTCTAGCACTGTGTAAGTAATTGCCCATGAAACTTTTGCCAGTTAATCCGAAATCAGCTATCGCCAGAAAAATTAGCTCTTCTTCTCCTAAGTTCACAGATTGATGCACACACCAACGGGGAATAACAGCAAAAGTACCCGGTTCGACTTCGTTTTCGTATTGATCAACAATAACTTTTCCTTGACCCTGAAGAAATACAAATACGGTTTCATGTGCATGTCGGTGCATTTCATTCGTTTTTCCTGGCTTGACTATAACTAGGCGTGCATCTAAAACTTCTAGAGCAAATGGCAAGCGAAATACGTTGAAATCAATATTGAGTTGATCAACCTTATTGTTGTATAAAGCTTCTAAGTTGCTGGCGCTGATTGTTGAAATAAGCTCCTTACCTTCTTGCACATGAGTCAAGCTTTTTTGTTCATTAATTTTTTCGGTCAATGCTCCCAGTCGCACCGTTTGAAAATCATGGTAAAGTTGTGATGCAAGCCTTAATATTGTTTGAGAACATTTGCATTCACCAGATGGTTCTGTAAGCCAATCTAACAAGTTCAGAACTTCTTCCTTGTGCTTTTCCCTTTGCATCCCGTATAGCAAAAGTGAACTCAATCCGGGTAGTAGTTTTTCCACTGGAACAGTAGATAAGTCTTCCGTCAATCCCCTACGCGCTTCATTGATTTGAGGCAATAAAAGTTCCTGTTCCTGATTAGAAAGCTTTTTGCTTTTAATCATTTTAGTGAACAGCGTAACAATCTTGAGTTGATCTGATGATGTCAAAAATTTATCTAGTGCCGACGCACGTTCATACATATTGTCCCAGTAAGCAGCACGTAGATTTAAGGCTTTTAACATTCCTTTCCGTAATTCCAGAACAGCCTGTTCGCTTTCACTGGCTAATTCTTTAGCAATCTCAACTAAAGTTAAGCTGTGTTCATCCTCCACTTCTGTATGTAAAGGAAAAAATACATATTGCTCTAAGGATAATGATGTATGTTTTTTGATCGCTTCAATAATGTGTTTGTAGATGAATTTAACAACAGATTCAGTCCCTAAACCCATCGCTCCAATAGCTTGGAGTGAACTTCCATTCTGGAGCAGCGATAAGAATGATTCACGCCAGATTTCCACTTCAACACAAGGCGTTGGCGTGCTATCTACTCCCATCGCTTCTTGAAAACGCTTGAATAACTGTGGGTGAGGAATTTCCTGTACCCACTCGTCCTTAATACCTAATTTACGAATTGCTTTGATATCTTCATCGTGTAGATGTCCGTTTTCTTCGGCTAAGTTCTTCAGTAGGCGATTTCGATGAGTGGGATTTTCTAGCTTTGATATTACTGCTGTTAAATAACGGGAAAACCAGTCACTATAAGCTCCGTATTGACTGGCAAAGTCTTTCAGAACTTCATCAATATGTTGAAATTCCCCTTTTTCTAAAGCAAGTAAATAGGGGTGATTAATCGCTCGATGGCTTAGTGCTTCCTTGATTAAATTTTCCATTTTTTCTTATTCCCCGATAGCCCCTCCTCTTTAAATACTATCACAAAGTTGGTCAATTGTCGATAGCGTTTGAGATGCGCTCACCCTGAAAACAGATCATTCTTGATTAAGATTCTCTGAGATTTTCCCTCTCTAATTCGATTAAATTATCGATTTTTTTTAGCTTTGTATCCCCTGCAAGATAACCGATACCGCGATGTAAATGTAAGCGAAATTGTTGAGTTAGAGTTTCTTTATCGGTTGCTAATCCGTCTTGATGACAACGTTGTTTGAGGGCAATTAAGAAAATATCGGCCATTTCTCCCCCGAATACTTTCCAGGATAATTCTACATTGCTATCGGCAGGAATGGGAACGGGAGAGGGGAGACTCGGTTCGGCAAGGGAACGACAAAAAGCCCAACGACAGAGGATATTCCATTGGTCAATTTTGGTGTAGCGTTTTAATTTTATTAGGCTATCTTTGGCGGTTTGAGATAGTCGAAAACGTTCGATCGGTGATTCCATAATCTATAATTTTACCTTGCTCTGAACGATGAGAAAATAGTTAGTTATTCTCAATTCTGTTTAATAGGATAGTGGAAAGTGGGGAGTTTTTTTTCAGTGATCGGTAAACAGTGAACTGATAACTGATTCAAGTCTGTGTCAAACCCATCGGCTGCCGCTAAACTATTTTTTAAGTTCTCGTAGGGGTGACTGGTTGATTGGTGTTGAATTAATTGGGCGAGGATTTTTTGGCAATTTATCTCAGTCATAATCTTACCAAAAGTAGCGATCGGGGTGAATAGTAGTTTGACGTTGTTGGGAATTGTATTCTAGCAGGTATTTTCTGGCGATTACTTGCTGTTCTTCTAATAATTGTAGCTCATTTTGTCCAATTTCTGTATCGGTAGAAAGGAGGATGACTTGAGAGGAAGCGGCGGGAAAATAACGTTCAACTAAATTATGGCGATGGGAAGAATCTAAACGTCCGAGGGGTGTATCGATAGCGATGGGTAAATCTCGTCCGGAGACTCGCGCTAATCCCCACAAAAAAGCGATCGCTAATAGTTGTTTTTCTCCGGCAGAAAGACGGTGTTTAGGCACATTTTGTCCATCGGGACCAAAGAGAGATAGACCAAAAGTATCAGCATCGATCGCTATTTTCTGCACCAGATCGGACTTATGCAATAAATAACGAAAACATTCCGCCACTTCTCCCTCCAATCTATTTAATTTTTTTAAAGTTAAGCGTTCTTTAAACACTTTTAAAGTTTGCTGTGCTTTGACAATAGCATTGACGATATGTTCGTTACTTTGCGATTCTAAAGCTTTCTCACTATAGGCAAATAATTCTTTTTTAGTTTTCTCAATTTTCTTTTTAATTTCCTCATAATTTTTGTGGCTTTGCTCGTATTCTGCTTGAGCATTTAGATACTTTTTCTGAGCGGTTTTTAAGTTATTACTCAGGGTTTCGTATTCTTCGGGAGAGGCTGCTACTGCTAATTCTCGCTCTAAATTATCTAAGTCAGCTTCCAGATTTCTTAATTGTGACATTGCTTGATGAGCGAGGTTAATTTGTGCCGGTAGTTGATGGGTTAAGACTCGATTTAATAACTCGATCGCCTCCTCGTCTAAATCTAAGTAAGGAGTAATCAAAGAATCGCTACCCTCAGCTAAAAACTGATTTTCTTGCTGTAAAAATTCTCTAATATTCTCTAATTGTTCTAAAGTTAAATTCAGTTGTTCTAAATAAGCAAGTAACTTTTTATCTCTGGATTCTAAAACCGATTGAGCGACTTGAGACGATTGAAATTTTAGCTCTTTTTCTCCCTGAATTTTAGCCGCTTCTAGGAGAGGAAAAATTAACTTTAAGGGTAAAAATTCCCCTGCCAATTGACCTAAATATTCTCTCTGTTTCTCTAACTTTTTATCTAAATCCTTTTTTCGGCTCTCTAATTGACTTCTTTCGGCGGCAATTTTTCCGCCATCAATGCGAAATTTATCCGAGACTGCATCAAAATCATTTCTAACCACATCTAAATTTTTTTGTTGAGTTTCCATCTCTTGTTTAGCCAATTCCAAATCTTCTTGGTACTGAGCTAATTTTTTCTCAATAGCTTCAATAGTTGCCAGTTCATTTTCTGCTGCTAATAACCGGCGCTTGCGACCAGCTAAAATATCAAGATCAACTGCTAATCTTTCCGCTAATTCTAACCCTAATAAAGTCTGCATCGAATCCTTAACGCTGTCAGGAGGTACATCCTGTTCTGCCAATTCTTTTACCTGTTCTCCATCAAATAAAAAGAGGTTAGAAATACCCAAAGGTAATAAAGTTTCAATATATTCATCCCAAGTGTTAGCTAGGGCGGGATCGGGCCAATCTTCATCTAAAATACCGAGGGTATCTCTACCATCTTTGGGCTGTTTTGTCCAGTATCTAACGATACGATATTGTCGCCATTGTTCATTAACTAGATGTTCAAAAGCCAGTTCAATTCTAGCTTGATCGATGAGGGAAGCTTGATGATTAACTGCTTGACTGAGAAACTCGGCATAACTTAAATTATTGCGAGTAGAACACTTTGCCCGCGCACCGTACAAAGCCAAACGAATCGCATCCATTAAAGTAGTTTTACCGCCGCCATTCATGCCTCCCAAAAGGATAATCGGACAGGGACTATTATCTTTTTCAGGACGTAAATTAATCACTTGACGACCGGCGTAGGGTCCAAAATTTTGCAAAACCAATTCAGTAAAAATCATTAACAGTCAGCCTTAGTTAAGTCAAAAGTCTTAGGGAATCTTCTATAAAAATTATACCTGAAAAAGTGCCGCAGATATTTTTTTACACCCAAGAAAAAACCCCAGACTTTATACTATAGCATTGATCACCATCGCCTAGATATAATCAAGGTTTCCTGATTTTTACTTTCCAGTTTATTACTGGGCATGAGCCTATTTTTTGAAAAAATCGTTATGATAGGCGTGAAAGTGCCAACACAGGGGAGAAAATTGCTATGATCACAATCGGCGAATATTTATGCCAGTGTCTCCATAGTTTAGGGGTTAATCATGTTTTCGGGGTGCCGGGGGATTATGTCCTCGATTTGATGGATGTTTTGGTGGAAAGTCCGATCGAATTAGTTTGCACCTGTAATGAGCTTAACGCAGGTTATGCCGCCGATGCCTACGCGCGAGTCAAAGGTATGGGCGCTGTCTGTGTCACCTACGGAGTCGGGGGATTTAGCCTCGTTAATGCTGTGGTCGGTGCTTACGCTGAAAGAGTTCCCCTGGTGGTAATTAGTGGTGCTTCTGATCGCTCGATTCGCCGGGATAATTTATTATTACACCACACCACGGGCGATTATAATCTGCAATTTTCGATCATGGAAAAAGTCACGGTTGCCTCGGTTATTCTAACTAATTCTACCCAAGCAGCCAGTCAAATCGATCAAACTTTAGCAGCTTGTTTGCATCACAAACGTCCCGTGTATATCGAAATTTCTCGGGATCTGGTCTATCGTCCCTGTATCCCCTCAGAAAAGCCAATTTATTTAACCGATAATCTCACGGATGCCGCCGCTTTAGAAGAAGCCATTGAAGAAGCGGTTTTATTATTAGAAAAAGCGGAAAAACCAATTATTTTAGCGGGGGTAGAATTCCATCGGTTTAAACTCCAAGATAAGTTGCTGAAACTTTTAGAAGTAACGGGTTATCCCTTAGCCACCACTATTTTAGGTAAGTCGTCAATTTCGGAAATGCAGCCGCAATTTATCGGCACTTATGTGGGGGCATTAAGTCGCGAATACGTTCAGCAGCGGGTGGAAAATGCCGATTGTGTCCTCTGTTTAGGGGCGATCATGTCCGATATGAATTTAGGCGGATTTACGGCTAATTTAAATCCCAATAATTTGATTAATGCCAATTCGGAGAAAGTAAAAATTAAACATCACTTTTATCAACCAGTATTTCTAGGAAATTTTATCGATGGTTTAATTGATAAGCTAAGTCACAAAGAAGCGGCTACACTAGAGATTAAACCCGCAGCCGAATTGAAAGATTTAGAATTCATACCCGTGCCAGAGCAAAAATTAACTAATGCTCGTTTTTATGAGCGAATGAATCATTTTATTGCTCAAGAATCTTTTGTTATTTCCGATACAGGGGACGCAATTATTGCCACAATTGATTTATTAATGCCCCAAAAAACCGACTTTATTGGTCAAGCATTTTATCTCTCTATTGGTTATTCAATTCCCGCCTGTTTAGGAGTAGCTTTTGCCGCACCCAATACTCGTCCTATCGTCTTTGTGGGTGATGGTGCTTTTCAAATGACCGCCCAAGAACTTTCGACAATTATCCGTCACCATCTCAATGCAATTATCTTTTTAATTAATAACGATGGTTACACGATCGAGCGGGTAATTCAGGATAATATTTATAATGATCTACAACCGTGGAAATATCACCAATTACCAGCAGTATTTAACGGGGAAAGTTGGAGTTGTCAAGTCAGGACAGAAGGGGAATTAGAAAAGGCTTTATCAATTGCCCAGGGTAACATCGATCGCCTATCATTTATTGAAGTACATCTCGATCGTTTTGACTGTTCCCAAGGCTTAACTCGTTTAGGTCAAGCTTTACGTTCACCCCATGCTTAGACTGGTTATGCTATTAGGTTTTGACTGTGTGAAGCTGCCCTAAGACACCAGACTGAAACTCTTTTGGCCCCCAAGAGTCAACAATTAAGATACAATCGGTATCTTAATCAAAGTGTGATGGTGACAACCGCAACTAAAAACCCTATGAATGCTTTTTGGAAACAAATCACCCTATTGAACTTTTCGCCCGCTTCTTGGTCAAAATATAGCTATCTGCATCGTTTAGTCGGCCTTTTTAGTCAATGGCGACAGGGTAGCCGGTTTGTGCAGTGGACAGAACTGATGGGTGCGCTGTTAATCTCTCTCCTTATCGCCACCGCACCATTTTTATCCACCAGTCAAATCGGTTTTTTGCTGTTAGCAATAGCGGGTTATTGGCTACTCTTAACCCTTGTGGATGAAGGCAAAATCGGGGTGACACCGATTCACATTTTAGTGCTTTTATATTGGGGAATTGCCACGGTTTCTACGGCTTTTTCTCCCGTTAAAATGGCAGCTTTGGAAGGATTAATTAAATTAACTCTCAATCTCATCTTTTTTGCCTTTACCGCCCGAATCATGCGCTCACCACGCCTAACAAATTGGATTCTGACTACTTTAGTTTTAACCGCCTTAGCAGTGAGCGTTTACGGCATTCGTCAGCAAATTTTTGGTGCGGAACAGTTAGCAACTTGGAACGATCCCACTTCAGAATTAGCGGGGGATACTAGGGTTTATAGTTATCTCGGTAATCCTAATCTATTAGCTAGTTATTTATTACCCGGTATTGCTTTTAGCAGTGCAGCCTTGTTTGTATGGCAAGGATGGCTACCGAAAATTTTAGCGGCTTTATTAACTTTAGCCAATGGTGCTTGTTTATTTTTTACCGAGAGTCGTGGCGGTTGGATTGGTTTGATGGTCTTAGGAATTGTCTTCTTATTGCTATTATTTTATTGGTTCAAAAATTATCTACCGTTATTTTGGCAAACCTGGCTTTTACCCTTAGTTTTAGGTGGTTTAGCCGTGGTGATTTTAGGGGCGATTTTATTGGTGGAGCCGCTGCGAATTCGGGTGATGAGTATTTTCGCGGGCCGGGAAGATAGTAGTAATAACTTTCGGATTAATGTTTGGGATGCAGTTATTCGCATGATTCAAACTTATCCGCTTTTGGGCATCGGACCGGGTAATGATGCTTTTAAGAAAATTTACCCCCTATTCATGAAGCCAAAATACACGGCTTTAAGTGCCTATTCTGTGCTATTAGAAATCATGGTAGAAACGGGAATCATTGGTTTTACCTGTTTCCTCTGGTTATTGGTCACAACTATCGGCCAAGGCATCCATCAAATCAAACTTTTACGGGATAAAATGGATAGTCAAGGCTTTTGGTTAATCGGGGCAATTGCCGCTATGGCTGGAATTCTTGCCCACGGTTTTTTTGATACGGTTTGGTATCGTCCCCAAGTTAGTACCCTCTGGTGGTTAGTTTTGGGTTTAATTGCTAGTCGTTGTTATTCCTCCGATAGGGGGTTGAATCGTGGCAATTCTCTCCTCTAGGAGGGCGTTGAAGCGTTGTTTCAAATTACTGATAGGGTTGCTAGTCAAGGGGATTTGAGGCGCGTGTAGGCGTAGGCGAGGGCGATTATCAAGAAAAATTACAAAACCCCCGTCTTATTTGGTATCTCTCTTGTGACGCTTCACGGGTAAGAATTACAGGTATTTTGGCTAATTCGCTCTAATCCATACTGGGTAATGATTTTGGGAAAGATACCAAATGGACTCTATAAGAGTGATAGAGCCAAGGCAGAGAAGCTTCAGAAGGTTTTACAAGACAAGGGGATTCTTGCTCCTGGAATTGAACAAGTGAACGGAATTAAGAACAACGATATTCGATATGCCAATTCTTCAGATCGATCACTTGCAGAGAATTTGCGTGATTTCTTGAAGACCGAGAAAGACATTCAGATTGAGGACAAAAATTTAATAGATTTATCAACTAAAGGCTATAAAGTTCCACCTGGGCAACTTGAAATCTGGCTTAAAGATTAAAACTTAATTCATTTAGAGGAGGATAAAAACAGAGTGAATATGTCTAAAAATTGGCAGGTAAGGTCATGACTAAACAAGCATTTTTAGTGAGAATTAACGACTATTAAAGAATCAGTGACTTGAGGGGTTGCATCATCAATAATGTAACCAATAGGCGGAATATTCTCAAAACCTCGACCTGATATTATCTTAAGACTAAAAGTCTTTCTGATTAATAAAAGCAAGCTGTAATCGGGTGATAATTTTTAGAGATGTCCACTTTTGGTTCCACACTGTGAACAAAACATTGTTTTCTCCTGAGAGCATATTTTCCGTGGACTCACTAAATACTTTTACTCAAGTCTTTAGTGAGCTAAGGTAATACTAGCAATTATATAGATCGGCTCTACCAATTTGGCAGAATTTAGAAATCCCCTGTAACTTACCGTTCAACGATAACTGAAATTTAAGCATAGATGGGAGCCTCGATCGCCACCGATTGTAGAAGTCTTTCCACGATAGCTTTAGCTTGACGACCGTGACTAGGAATCAGACGATGGCAGAAGACGTAGGGAGTAATCAACTTAACATCATCGGGGATAGCATAATCGCGACCTTCGAGGAAAGCGTAAGCTTGAACTGCTTTTTGCAGGACAACACAACCCCGGGGACTGACTCCCAAACTAATATCTTCGTGATCACGGGTAGCGCGGACTAAATCGACGATATATTGCTGTAAAGTAGGAGCTACCTTGACCAGACTGACTAATCTTTGCAATTCTCCCACCTGTTCTAGGGAAATACAAGCTTCTAGGGGTTTAACCGTCTCCTGAGAATGCTGTCTTTGTAACATTGTTAATTCTTCTGTGGCGCTGGGATAACCCAAACTCAGGCAAACGGCAAAACGGTCCATTTGTGCTTCTGGAAGCGGAAAAGTGCCTTGATATTCGATCGGATTTTGGGTGGCAATAACAAAGAAGGGTTGGGGGACCGGACGCGCTTCTCCATCGATGGTAACTTGTTTTTCTTCCATGACCTCTAGAAGTGCCGATTGGGTGCGCGGGGTGGCCCGGTTGATTTCATCGGCCAACAGGACGTTAGCAAAAGCGGGGCCGGGGATAAATTCAAATTCGCGACTGTTGGGGTTCCAAATCGTGGTTCCCGTGATATCACTAGGGAGGAGGTCAGGGGTGCATTGTACCCGTTGGAAACGACCGTTAATTGAACGCGCTAAGGATTTGGCTAACAGGGTTTTGCCGACTCCGGGGACATCTTCGAGGAGAGCGTGACCACCACTGAGCAAAGCCACCAGCACAATGCGAATCGATTTGGTTTGGCCGACGATGCTCTGGCTCAAATTTTCCATCAAAATATCAATAGCGTCTTTCATAGCACAAATGGGGTATTTTGTCAAGAAGATTAATGTTAAGTTTTTTTGATCTTAACGATTCTTTTCCTAATTTGCCCAAACCAGTGGGGAAAGTTGACAGACAATGGCGGGAAATTTTCTGCTAGGGAGCTAATTGGGGTTAGGGTTGTGAGCAGGGATAAAATTAGTTAAGAATTGTTGCCAGTGGGCGAAATCAAGATTTTAAGTCGGTTCAGTCCGATAAAATCGAGGATAATTTCTCTTAATCAGTAAAGATGAAAGCCAGTTCGCTTATTTTTAGTCTTGTTTTAGGCATCGCAGCCAGTACATTAACCAATAGTTAACCCGAAAATTTAACTTTCAATTCTCGGAAAATATTGGCTCAAGATCAGGCTCCTTCCTGTCCCCTTCCTCCAGATATTGCCATCACTTTTCGCAATAGTGAATGTCAGGCAATTACCCTAGAAAAACCCCAGACTTTTTTCCGTTATTATAGTGACGAAAATTACAAAAAAGGTCGTTTTCTGACCACGGATCAATATACCACCAATGTGGAGGTGATCAGAAATTTAGCCCTCGATCAAAAGTGGAATCCTCCCAATCAAGCGACCAAAGTGGTATCAGTGACTTTACCTGCGGGAACAACGGTTTATCAAGGAATTGTCGCCCCCCAGAATCCGGCTGATTGTTATCCCGGTGGTGGTCAGCAAACTTTTATTAAAGACTCGCGAGATGCCAATATACAATGGGGAGAGGGGCGAGCAATAACGGTTACATCTCTTTCCTGTCGCTAGAATATTATGGAAACGAACATGAGGGAATTAATTCAATCAATTGACCAAGCTATTACCGTGGCCGAACAGATGCGGAAAACAGAAATATCGACTCGGATTGAGGGTTTAATTTCTGTCCTAAAAACCATCAAAAATCAGGCTTTAGCTGGTCAATTACCACCGTCTCAAGGCATTGTTACCCTAGGATTGGCGCGAGAAGTAGCTGATTGGATCGATCCCCTTGATTCTCCTTTATTGAAAGCGGTGGGTAAAGTGGAAAGAGAATACCAAAAATATTAGTAGTTGTCGGTTACAGAAGTTAGAATTAACCGAGAGCGATCGCAGTCTATCTCGATCTGATTTTTTAATCGATCGAGAGAATTAAATTTCTGTTCTGGTCGCAGGAATTGCACTAAATCCATCGTTAAAATGCGATCATATACATAGCCCGACCAATCCAATAAATGGATTTCCACACTGATAGTTTTTCCCTCGATCGTGGGACGATAACCGATATTCATAACTGCCGGTAAGCGAGAACCATCAAGATGCACCCAACCGCAATAAACCCCGAATCGCGGCAATAATTTATCGGGGGGAACCTGTAGATTAGCGGTATGAAAACCTAATTGTCTGCCCAGCTGTTTCCCCACGACCACACGACCAGTTAAACTGTAGGGACGACCTAACATTTGCCCAGCTTGCTCAACGTTTCCTGCTGCCAAAGCTTGACGAATTAGGGAACTACTAATCCGACCCGACTGACAGTTTTTTAAACCAACAATCTCGACTTTAATATTAAATTGAGAGGCGATCTGTAATAAATCTTCGGCTGTACCTTGACGACGATAACCGAAGTGAAAATCTTGACCAACACTGATCGATTTAGCCTGTAATTTTTCTACTAAAATCTGTTCGACAAAAGCCAAGGGAGTCAGGGAAGCTAATTCAGCAGAGAAAGGCAGTAAAACTAATTGTTTAACGCCTAAATTCTCTAAAACCTCCACCTTTTCCCCTAGAGGAGTTAATAATTGCCATTTTTCTCCCGTAAAAAATTCCCGCGGGTGGGGAGTAAAACTAACAACGGTGGGATAAGCTGGGTCATCCTGAAAAATTGGCTGTAGGACGGTTTGATGACCTAGGTGCAAACCATCAAAGTTACCAAGAGCGATCGCACTAGGGGCTAAAATACGGGTATTAGGAGAATCTACAATCCACACGCTGGCTTTAGGAACAGATACAAGAGAATAATTCAAGCGATTAATCTTGAGTGTAGCCTTTTGATTCTATATCAATCGGGCGATCAAGCCAAAAAAACGCCCCCAATTACTTGGAGGCCTTTGGAAGCTTTAGCAAATTGAACGTGAACGATCCAGGTGCGATCGGTCAGAAATTCCCAATTAATTGCACCAGAAAGATTAGGGAAACAAGCATTCATCGAAAATTTTGGGTCTGAAACCCCGTCGTTCTACGACGGCTTTACCGTTAAATACTAGCGCATTTACCAAATATATGCTAAAATGTGAGACATGGAAAAAGCCTATTC
>VYLV01000254.1_pt1 | contig 12280 bp, 18 predicted proteins | sample 5114191 | NCBI WGS metagenome assembly VYLV01 (sample SAMN12291782, study PRJNA351875) | freshwater metagenome | isolation source: freshwater lake | place: USA: Michigan, Little Long Lake | collected 2013-08-08 | reverse complement strand
TACGGTAGGGCATACCGGAACTCACGCTTGGGGAGAGATTCCCTCTGGTTTGGTTGGATACGTCCTGTCAGATTAAGGAAACTCAATGAACCAAGAATCCCTCGCTTTTAGCGATGGGAGTGTCAACAAGAGCGTTGAGAATATGAAACAAATCTTCAAGAGAAAATTGACTCAGTTTTCCCTTGATTAATTGAGATGCTTCTAGTTTTGATATTCCTAAAGTTTCTGCTGTTTCAGCTTCCGTGAAGTTCCGTTCATTGATTATATCAATAATCCGAGATAGAATTTGAGCGCGGACTAAAGTTTGTTCGGCTTCTGGGTCGCCAAGATCAGCGAAAATATTACTATTACTTTTTTCAAAATCACTCATTTTGTTATTCTCCTTGATTTTTTAACCATTCTTGATAACTTATTTCAGCCAGTTTTATTTGAAATGGCTCCGTATTTTTCCAACGATAGGTATTCACATCTCGATAATCAACGGAAAGAATTTGACCTGAACCTAATTCTTCTGCTAAAATAACCAAAGATGCGTCGGCTAAATCCATTGGCAAATCTCTATATTTTTGCATCAGTTCTTCAGTGTGTTGGCACTGCTTAGTTTTAGGGAAAAAATCTATAAATTTCTCTTCTGTGTAAGAATCAACTAAAGATCAGTTCATCGTTAATAATTGCAACAACAATGCGATAATCTCCTATTTTGATACGATAAAAACCCTGATAACCTTTAAGCTTTTTGAGGTTTTTTATATCATCCAGTGTTTGAGCTAATTTGCATTCATTGACAACAGTTTTGATCTCAGATAATAGTTTTTGATCTTTAATTTTTCTTAAGTCTTTGGAGAATTTGGCTACAAATTGAATTTTCATTCAGCTTCTCCATTGAGAATAGCAAAAACTTCTTCTTCTGGAACAAATTCACCATTTAATCCTTCCGTAATAGCATTAGCTAAACCAATATCTTCTAGAGCTTCGATAACAATTTCATAAAATAGTTCCCGTTTGTTTTGCATCATTTCAATGAGGATCTCGGTTAGGATTTCTTTGGTTTTTTCTTCGGTAATAATTGATGACATTACGGTTAGTCCTTTCTTGAAAGTTGGCTGGTGCGTTACACTAATATTAACACACCTTACGAGATTGGCGATCGCACTTAGATTAGGATTTATTTCGATACATGACCTGGATACTTACACTAGAGTTTGCTACGGCTTGGGGAGTGACTAAGATTTCTATATTCTGACCTAATGCTACTAGAAAGCTAAACATCTGCTCAAGAGAAAATTTTTGCAATCTGCCATTTTTTAAGTTAGAAATTTTAGCCTCGTCAATTCCCAAAATTTGACTGACCTCCTGCTGGTTTAATCCTTTTTCAGTAATCAGATCATAAATCACTGAAGCCAGCTTGACTTTAGCGAGTTTTTCTTCAGCATTAGCCAAGCCTAAGTCTTCAAAAATGTTTCCTGAACTAATAGTATATTCTGTCATAATCATTTATCCCCTTTTTGGTATTTATTGTTGCTCTTTGGCAATCTCCTGTGCTTTTTTCAGGCGTTCTTTGATTAGATCAATATTTTGTTTTGGTGTTTTAATCCCTGATTTTGATTTTTTCTTAAAGGCATGGAGAATAAAAATAACATTGTTTAGTTTAAGAGCATAAACTGTTCTATAGGTATCGGTTTGATAATCGCTGACTATTTCAAAAACACCATTAAACCCCTTTAAGCTTTTGACATTAGGATGATTTTGATTATTCTGAACACGATAAAGAATGTAGCCAACTTCATCAACAACCTCTTCAGGAAATTCTAATAGCTCCTTTTTTGATGCTCCAATCCAGATAACAGTTTTCAGTTGTTTATCTACCATTTTTTTGAAAAAATGTGACAAATACAAATAAAAAGCTCATAAATTTGTTATAAAAATCCTCAAGACTAAGTTTGACAAAAGACCTGAGATTGTGTTGTGTTCTACAGGCTACAAGCTTTTGCACGGTCATTTTAAGGTTTCATGACATTAAAACCCTTGCACCTAGAGGGGTTAAAATTCTTTAACGAATCTCTAGATCGCTGAAACAACGCAAAATCGTTTCAAAATGAGAATTGCTGCCACCTACCCCACCCGACCGCCCGAAGGGGAGGTGAGCTTTTGGGGCTTCCGCATTATTAAAGGTTAGGTCTTGGTAGCGCACCCAATCTCCTCCTTTTCTCCAGCCGACGCGATCTCCAAACTTTTTCCACACTTCCTCATTATAGTATCTCGTGCCTCCGAGACTCTCATAGATTTCTTGCTGAACGCTGAAGCCAAATTTACCGTTACTAGCTGACAACCAAAGCTGGTCAATGATGCCTAAATCTTCACAAGAAAAGTTCTGAATATCTTCCCGGTCGTAAAACCCTTTATTTTCGCTCTTAGCAGCTTGAAGCATCCTCCTAGTTGTTTCCTCATCTGCTTCTCTCCATTTCCCTGCTGCTAGTAGGTCTCGCAGGTTGGTATAATTCACTCCTGTTGACCTCGATATAAGAGTAGTTCTTGGCTGGCTGAGGACAGGTGAAGAAGTCGGTTTTGCTTTCGCTTTATCATATTGATTATTATTACGGTAGTCTTCCCCTTGCTTAAAATAGGTTTCAGCAGTGGTAGAATTAGGTTGAGATGATTGTGCTACCGTAACAGGATTAAAAGAAAAATCCCCCACCAAAGAGGAATACTCCCAAGGAACTTGCTTATTTTGAGTAGCTTGTACAAGATCCTCCCGTACCCGTTTAAACATCAACTCCACATCTAAATTCGGTGTTTTCAGATGCTTTAATAAAAAAGACGTATATAACCCATTTTCCCCCTCTCCATCAGCAGCAACCCCTCCTGGTTCCGTCGCAAAAGCAATCAAGGCACCCCTAGCTGATTGTATCGGAGCCAAACCCCGTTGACTAGAGCGCCATTTTCGAGCAAAGGGATTATTGCGACAAGCATCAAGAATGACAATATTCATCTGATTTGCCGCATCTTCCATCCTAGCTAAGACTTTTCCTACCGGAATCGCCTCATAGCGCACATCTTCTGCCACATCCAGCTTCGCATTTACCGGAATAAGATAATTTTCCCCATCCACTTGTATACCATGTCCCGCATAATAAAATAATCCCACTCCTCCTGCCTTAAGTTGGTGGTGAAATGTGTCAATAGCATTTTCAATCTGCTTTAAATCAGCATTTTCCAGCAAAATAACATCAAAACCAACATCTTTAAGCGCATTCGCCATCGCTTCTGCATCATTAATCGAGTTTTTGAGAGGATTATCCTGATAACTCGCATTTCCAATAACTAAGGCTGTGCGTCGTTGTTTTTGTTGACTTTGTGACTGATTTGTGGTAATAGTAATTCCACGATCTTGAGGTTGCTGGTTTTGACAGGATACGAGGGAGAAAATTAGGGGAAATAGGGATAAAATTAGGCAAAGTTTCAATAATTGCGGTTTCATGGCAATTCAGATAAGCATTGGAGGATAATAATGGGATTGAACTGATTAGGGAAAGGATGAAATTATCTCCCGATGATATCATATCTATTGCAATATTTGCTATACTTAACAATTATTTATTATTTGCTGACAACACTAGACGGCGGATGCAAGCAACTGTCCAGTATATTACAGGGAGGATGAGTTATCTTATGAAGATATTCAAGAAGCAGAGGAGGATTTCTCAGAGCAGTTAGGTCGAGTTTTAGAAGCTAAAATAGTAGTCAATGGAATTAGAATCGGATTGGAGAATTAACGATGACTTCAAAACCATTTACTGAACAGGAATTAGCAGAAATCTTAAAAATCGTTCAGCAAGGAGAAAATAAACTCAGAGAAATGAGCGATTATGCGACAATTCTAGCAGAAAAATGGAGAAGCAAAACCCAAAACACTCCTAATCCCGTAAACAAAGGTATATTTTGAGTCTAAAACGCTCCCCCGTTGTTTGGTTTAGATTGCTGTGTTGGGGATTTTTCTACTTTCAAAATCTCAGATAAATCATAAAAAACTTGCTGCTTTTTGCTAGAATTTTTAGAATCATTTACTCCTCTAGTTAAGGCTGCATTGTGTTCAGGTTCTTGGCGAATTTTCATAAGATCATCTAAAACTACATTAGGATCATCTTTGGTTTCCAAAGTAAAGAGTAAATCATCTTGATTACAAGTAGCACTTTTTGATTTTACTCCACAGACAACGGAAACTTCTCGATCGCTAATCCAACTTGCTACCGTAGCCGTGATATACTGTAATCCATCCCGATCATAAATATCTTGGAATCGTCTAGAAACTTGATCACAGCGCTTTTGAGGATTCCATTGATTACCAAAATAATAATTATCTGGTTTCCAAATAATTATAGTAAAATCTTTGTTTGTGCTTGGATTATATACAATAGTAGCTGGGGCATTTTTACCTAAATATTGAGCATTTCCACAGTAAAAATTAGGTTTTGTTGCTGCATTAGAATCTCCTTTACATCCTGATGTCAGCATTAGTAAACCAAACAAAAGTGAGACTGCTATTCCCGAAGTCTGACGCTTCATAAATCTTACTTACTCCTGTTAAACTTGTTCCTATTACCTTTATAGCTTAAAAAGCAGGTTGATGTTGTCTCTCGTTGTTTTGTTGTCTCTCAGATAAAGTGTTCAACCCAATACCAATTACTCCTCCTAAAAGTAACATTAAAATTAGGGGAATAACGGCAATTTTACCCTCTTTATTTCGTATAGATGAAGAATGAGACATAGAAACTGTTGGCACCATGGTAGGGGAGACTCCCTGTAAACCTTGAATTGCTTGTAAAGCTTCTTTAGCTGAGGGGTAGCGTTGTTGAAAATCTGGATGACTCATTTTAACTAAAATATCAGTAAATTTAGGTGTTATTTTGACGTTATTTTGCCAATGTATTTCTCCTGTTTGATTATCAACTAATTGGGTAGGATAATATCCCGTTAACATCTGAATAGCAATCATTCCCACAGAATAAATATCACTGCTAAAGGTAGGTTTTCCTAGATTTTGTTCATTTGACATATATCCTGGTGTTCCTATTCCAATTGTCTTAGGTTGGTTTTGAGTATTACTTAAATTAATAATCTGTTTTACCGCACCAAAATCAATTAAAATAATTTTATTATCTAGTTTGCGTCTAATTAAGTTATCAGGTTTAATATCCCGATGAATAACGTTATGCTGATGTACAAAAGCTAAAGTTGATAATACATCTTCTAAAAATTCAATTACTGCTATTTCTTCCCATTGTTTCCCTAGTATAATTTCCTCACCTAAAGGATGTCCCTCAATATATTCTTGAACGAGATAAAATTGATTATTTTCAGAAAAATGGGCAAATAATTGGGGGATTTGAGCGTGTTTTCCTAATTGATAAAGACTTCTTGCTTCTGTATCAAATAAACGCGTTGCTATTTGCCAAGATTGGGGATCAGATTGGGGTTTAAGTTGCTTGACAACACACCAAGGATGATCTGGTAATTGGGTATCTTTAGCTAGAAAAGTTTCACCAAATCCACCAGAAGCAAGCGATCGCACAATTTGATAACGATGGACTAATAAATTCACCCTTATCTTACCTGCTGATAAATAGTGGTTATTATAGCATTGATTGATCCCCCCTAGTCTCCCTTGAGATAATCCCCCCACCGAGGACGATTTCCCCTTCATAAATCACGGCTGCCTGGCCCGGGGTGATGCTAAATTGTGGTTGATCAAAAACCAGTTTCACTTGATTATTTTCTAGGGGAATAACATTGACGGGAACAGCCGGAGAACGATAACGTACCTGTACTTGCGCGCGGATAGGGGTGGTGGGTTCAGCAATAGAAACCCAGTTCATCCGTCCGACAAGACAATCGGCACTAACGGCACTTTCGCGATTACCCACGATAACCCGATTCATGACGGGATCCAGTTGTACCACATAGAGGGGTTCGGCGGCGGCGATGCCGATGCCTTTGCGTTGTCCGATCGTATAATGATGGATACCGCTATGTTTACCCAAAACTTTGCCATCGAGATCAACGATATCGCCCTCACTAACGGCGATATACTTATCCAAGAACGATCGCATAGTTCCGTGAGCTTCAATCAAGCATAAATCCTGACTATCGGGTTTATCTGCCGTTTTTAAGCCGAATTCTTGGGCAATTCTGCGGGTTTCTGCCTTGGTTTGTTCTCCCAAAGGAAATAAAGTCCCACGCAGTACATCTTGAGTGAGATCATAGAGAAAATAGGATTGATCTTTATTTTTATCGACGGCGCGCAGCAGTTGATAACGGTTGTTTTCAGGAGAAAAACGAATTCTGGCGTAGTGACCGGTGGCAATAGTGTCCGTTTCTAAGGTTTCTCTAGCATAATGCAGCATCGGGCTAAATTTTACCGCTTTATTGCACTGAGAACAGGGCAGCGGTGTGATTCCCGCTTCGTAACCGGAAACCAGATAATCAATAATTTCTTTTTGGAAAAGCTCGCGACTATCGACGATATGATGGGGAACCCCCAACTGCTCACAAATAAAGGCCGCATCTACCATTCCCTCGGAGCAGCATTGACCTTTACCCTTCATTAACCACAGGGTCAAGCCAATAACATCATAACCTTGAGCGTGTAAGACGGCAGCGGCGACAGAGCTATCTACTCCCCCCGATAGACCGACAACAACTTTTCCCATAAATCTTGTAATGATTTTTAACCAATATACTTTCTAGACTAGCATCTCCTACTTTAAAATTTGGACATGGTGTACCCAAATTTTGTGTGAGGACAAACCAGCATGATGAGAACAAACCTACTGTTTTTCTCGGCTTTATTTTGGTTAAAAGTCGGGATAATCGCTCAAGGAACGCTGCTGCTAAAAGCAAACTTATCTTTTGCCCAGAATCTTTATCCCGGTCGTCGTTTGCCCCCACCGCCGGCAGTGAGACAACCAACTAAACGTTCAGACAGTCCCAGTGGTGCTAATTGTTCCCAATGTCCACCCTTAAATTTGCCCCCGGTTAATTCTCCTTCAGTTAACCCCCCGGTGGCTGCCCCGGTTTCCAGTAATCAACCCCTGAGAGAATACGTTTTTCAAGCTCCCGCTACCGTGCTTCCTGCCGATGCTACGGTGATTAATAATAGTAATCGTCAAACTGTCAATCCACCGGCCCCCACACCGCAAAATCGCGCCAATAAACCCCCTTCTCCCCCACCACAGCAGCGGGTTATTGCTACTAATCAACTCTTTCGCGTTGAAGTTCAGAGTAATAGTACAGAAACGTTGGCAAAAATTCAAGAAATTGAACCCCTCGCATTTATCCGCCCGGGAGAAAATGTTATTCAAGTGGGGTTATTTCAGCAACAATATCAAGCTAAACAACGGGTACAAGAGTTAACTAAACAGGGTTTTAGCGCTCAGATTATTACGCTCAATAATTAGGGTTTGCTGAAAAAGTCTGTTGGTGTAGGGTGTAGGGTGTAGGGGTTTTATTCCCCCCGTTCACTCCAATGGCTGACACTTTTTGATATCAAAAAAGTCTAAAGATATTATCCAACAAGGTTTTTAGATTTATTTGGCCTGCCCTACTTAATAGACCTCTTGTGAAAATCAAAAATTGTTGTTAGGGTTAGGATTCAGAAGTCAGGAGAATTAAGAATGAACGATAGCTTCATGCCTATTTTTCTCTTTTTTGAACTCTCAAAAGTTAATTAGGCAATAAGTCTCTAGGATTTTGGCTAATCTCGATCGAATCTCTTGCCTCTCGTCTAATCCTAACCAAGAAGTTAATTTTGTCCTATTACTTAGCACACAGAGTTAATTTTGTCAAGCAAAATTCTGACCGCATCGAGCATCACATCCGGTTGATCCATCCAGACAAAATGACTACTTTTATCCGCTTGTATTTCCATAAAATCTTTGGATAACTTGCCTAATTCTAGGTGCATCTCCTCCCGGAGTCGGTTGGCACTTTTGAGGGGAATAAAGCGAGTCCAAAAGGAGGGTTTAAAAAAAGAATTAGCTTTAATACTAACTATCGGTAAATTACCGAAATTGTTAGCCTCACTCACCTGACGAGCGCTTTGGTCGAGATTAAGCATTTCTCTACTCATCGTCATCCAGTGTTTAGCGCGACAGAAAGAACGCTTAACTCGATAACGAGAATCTGGGGAAAAGCGACGCAATTCTGGTTTTAATAATTCAAAAACTCCCAGAACTTTCAGAACTCGGATAATGCCTAAAATTGAGCCGATAATCGACATCCAAAATCCAGAGATGAAAAATAATTTTAATGCCTTTAATGCTGGCGACATTTTCAGCATTCCCTGCTCGTGTAAACCATCGGTGAGTACCAAATCTACTACTTTTTCTGGGAACAGATGGGCATATAGTCGAACATTATAACTGCCAAAAGAATCACCAACTAAAATATAAGGTGGTTCTATTTGTGCTTGGGTTAGTAATTTATCTAATTCCTGAACAATTTGGTAGCTAGTTCGCGGATATGGACTAGAATCGCTCCAACCATAACCCGCTCGATCATAAATACAAACCCTAGCCAATTGTGACAATTCTTCTATCAAAAAATATCCCTCAATTCCCCCTAAACTATGGTCAATAATAATAGTGGGACTAGCCGATCCCGCTAGACAAAAATGCAGGCGATATTTACCCAGATTAATCAAATTACCTGGCGGTGCTTTTTGTTCTTCTAACCAAACAGATAACGTCTGATAAACTGTCGTCGCTACTAGGAGAATTACTCGAATTGATAAAGACATAACTAGACCTCTTGTAAAAATCAAAAATTCTCGTGGTTGCTGGAGAATTAAGAATGAATAATCATCAATTAAATGGTCGATTAATGGTGAACGGCAGCAGTTATTAAAAGAGAGCGCCAGCATTGCCTCCAAAATTTAGTACTAATGAACGTTTGACACCATGATTTTGAGCCAGGTATTTCTAATCAATTAAGCATAAATACTTAAAACACCCTCAAATGCGGCATCGCATTAACCGAAGAAAAAGCGCTTAATAAGTTGTTAAATTTCGGGAACAACATTAGCAGTATGCTGAAAATGAGCGAAAACTATTAAGATCATAGACCGAGTTTAATCTTATGCTAGAGAAAATACTATACGCTGATTCCGGCGCAGGTCAAACCCAAGAAATGCTACAAGCATTGATGGATCTCCCCGCTATCCGGAAAGCGTCGATCACCATTCTCCGGGTTGTTCCCCCTCAGATTACCACCGAAGCCCTGGCCAGTAAATGGGAAGAAGGAACCCAAATGCTGACTAAAATCCTGCAAGAAGTCAAAATTGAACCCAGCAAAGTTTCCACTATTCTGCGTCAAGGAGATCCCAAAGATACCGTCTGTCAAGTTGCCGACGAAATCGGGGCCGATTTGATCCTGATGGGTTCCCGAGGACTCAAGCGACTGGAGGCAATTCTAGAAAATTCCGTCAGTCAATACGTCTTTCAACTGACTAATCACCCGATGTTGTTGGTAAAAGACGATATTTACGTCAAAAAAATCAAAAAGGTGATGGTAGCCCTCGATAAGTCCACTTCGGCTGATTTAGCTCTCGATCTGGCTATTCATCTCCTGCGGGATTATCCTTCAGCAGAGTTAATTCTGGCCCGCGTCAACCCCGACTTAAAACCGGAATTTGCCCCCACTTCCCCCAAAGAAATGGAAGAAAACCCGATTTTAAGGCCCGCAGTGGCAAAAGTGAAACGGATGAATATACCCTATCGCTGCCTGGTGACGGGGGGTAAACCGGGAGAACAACTCTGCAAACTCGTCGATGATTATAATGTCGATCTCTTACTGTTGGGTTCGCCCGATCGCCGTCCTTCCGTGGCTAAGAGTTTACCGGATCTCGATCGCCTTCTCGGTACTTCCCTCTCGGATGATTTAAGTTGCTGGCAATGGCTTTCATCGTCATAAAAGCCGAGCTAAAGGCGATTAGCTCATTTAAGGGATAACTTCGACTCTCAACCCGCAAGCTCAGTAATTGCTTCTCAAAAGATTCAATTTCTTCGATGAGCAATCCTAACTTTGGTGGGTTGAGAATGACCTGGGCAGCGATCGCAGTTTGTTGTGCGATCGCTAAAATCATCAGCCATTTTTACTTTTTTGGTGAGGACGGTGGGCAGACGTTTGTGACCTTTTGCCCGTAAATATGCACCGATATTACCCAGTTCAATTTTCAGAACTTCTCGATAAAGGAAGAGGATGGCGTTGAGGGCTTGGTTTTGGGCGGCGGCAGCAACGTTTTTGTCAACGGCAAGATGGGTCAAAAAGGACTTGATCTCTTCTTTTCCCATTTCACGGGGATGTTTTTTCTGATGGAAGAGCAGATAACGCTTAATCCAGTCCAGATAGGTTTGTTCGGTGCGGTAGGAGTAGTGTTTGAGGCGAATGGTTTCACGCACTACGTCTAGGAGTTTTCGGGGTCGGGGAGGGTTCATCACAGAGTACGCTAATCGGCATAACACGCTTATTGTAATATTATACGGAAAACTTCTCGCGATCACTCTATTTGAGCGTAATATACGGAAAGATTCTTTAAAAAGTGCGTATTTAGCGTGATATACGGAAAATTTCCGCATAATATATAGTTGGGCGGAAACAAATACCCCTATGAAAAACACTAAATACTTTTACGATCCATTAAATTTTGCGTATGTTTCTGAATTTAACGTTAATTGTGATATATGCGGAAAATTAGATATTTGTTTTACCAGCACCTCATTCTACGGTGTAAATAAATTAAAATATGTTTGTGATGATTGTTTGATCCAAGGGAAACTCAAAAAATACAACATGTCTGGAAATGAACCATCAGAAGTTGATATTAAAATGCTTACGGGTAGTAAAGATGAAATTGAATTCAAATGCAATCAATTAATATATTGCACACCGAAAATTCCATCTTGGCAAGATATATGGTGGCCGGTGGCTGATGGGGATTTTTGTATTTTTAAGAAAATTGCTTCTAAAAATGATTTTAATAATAAGTTTGATTTATATAATAAAATTAGAGATGAAGACAAATATGATCACACAGTTGATGACTTTTGGGAAATGTTGGCTGATGGACCAATAACAAATCTAAAAAACGGAAATTATAGTCCATCTTTTTATATATTTACATCAATTACTAAAATTATTGTATTATGGGATTGCAACTAAAAATATCCGCCCAACAAGTCGATGCACCGGAGCCGGCCACTATGATCTTTTCTGCTTGGCAACATCACATCGGCCGGCCCGGTGATCTCTGACGTTAGGCTTCATAAGTCGAGGATATAGCAAACCTACTCCAGCCATAACATAGATCCCCGTTCTTCCTGAAGGCATGTGCAGAAGCCTTGTTATACAACTCATATCGGGGTGCTATATAAAAGCATATGCAAAGCTTTCACTGTCGTTGTCCCAAGATTTAATTTCATCGACTCAGAAAATGAGAGAACCATGACTATATATTCTGAAATCACTATCCCGCAACTCAAAAAAATCATTAGTAAGACATCCAATATCTTCGATATTGAAGAAGATACAGACTCTGTCAATTTTAAATACAAAGACAAGGATCAAGATAATGTACTCGTGATAGTAAGTGAGATTGATGATGAACGGATAGTTTCAATGATGCCCATGAATATGCCAGACAGTCGCTTGTTAGCTTGTCTAATGGCTGCAAATAATTGGAATCAACGACAAGATGCTCATGGTACATTTGCCTACATCGCTAATTCAAATGACAAATATTTTGTCATTATTGAGTCTCATCTAATGCTTCGCGGTGGCGTGGAAGAAGAGAACATAAGACTGTGGATTAAAAACTTGGTCAATCATATCAACCCTTTTGAACAGCAAATTATCTCGACTGTGGCAGAAATTGGTGAGGATAGTGATTTGCTGAAGGGAAATGGTAGTGGTTTATGGTCGGCTATTGGAGAGTTTGCTGGAGGTGTATTCAACGCATTTTTAGATGACTCTGGAGGTGGCGATGGACACTAGACAGACCGAAGGGTTAACTGAGTCAGTTGAAAAACACGATACTCTGGTTGCTACTTCAACTAATGATGTTCTCTATCAAAATCCTAATGATGCGCTTAAAGCAGTCCGTGAAGACTACCTTTATGGCGTTGTCAGATTAAGAGATGATGAGGTAAAATAAATGAAAAATAAAATAAGCAGAAAGAACAATGAAATGCCCAGAATGTCAAAGCCATCACATCAATAAAAATGGTCA
>VYLV01000117.1_pt1 | contig 12292 bp, 10 predicted proteins | sample 5114191 | NCBI WGS metagenome assembly VYLV01 (sample SAMN12291782, study PRJNA351875) | freshwater metagenome | isolation source: freshwater lake | place: USA: Michigan, Little Long Lake | collected 2013-08-08 | reverse complement strand
AAAAAGTACCAGTTCTGGGAGTGATCGGGGGAAAATTCCGGGACTTTTTCTCTGAAAATTAGGTAATTGACCCCCTCAGAATCGGTAAAAACCTACACCCCACACCCCACACCCCACACCCTACCCCCACGAAAAACTTTTTGCCGCAAACCCTAAATAATTGACCACCCCTAAATTAATACGATTGTACTATAGTTGCCTCAAAAAATTCCGGAAAAGGTCAAGAGGGCAAAAGAGCAAAGAGTCAAAGCCCTGGGGAGACACACGCAACCCGAAAACCGTCGCTGACGTTGCGGATGTCGGGGTAGAACCCGCCGCGGAAGGCAGAACGACGGAAATAAGGGATATCGATCCAAGAACCGCCGCGCAGTACACGGTATCGTTTATCTGTCAAGAGTTCTTTTGTACTAATTAATAGGCTTTGATAACGATTATCATTATTGTTTTCGTCCCAAACGCTTCCGTCTCTCGGCGGCTCACCTTGATAATTCTCGTGCCACGGATCTAAACACCATTCCCAGACATTGCCGTGCATATCGTACAGCCCGAAGGCATTGGGGGGAAATTGTCCCACGGGGGTCGTTTGTCCTCGATATTCTCCCTTTGGTTCGTCAGCGTAGGTTTTTCTGGCATCGTAGTTGGCTAATTCTCCGGTAATGGTTTCCCCAAAGTGAAATGGGGTGGTTGTCCCAGCACGACAGGCATATTCCCACTCCGCTTCGCTGGGAAGTCGGTATTCTTTCCCTGTCAATTTCGATAATCTCGCGCAAAATTCGACGGCATCATACCAGTTGACTTTTTCTACGGGTCTATCCCAGCGCGTCGGTGATCCCCCCCTAGCTCCTTCAAAAGGGGGGGAATCGGAAGCCTCCCTTTCTAAGGGGGGTTTGGGGGGATCTTTAAAGTGGGAGGGATCAGGGTTAAGATTTCGTTCTACTTTTAAATCCGTGCGGGAGGCAACTGCTCTCCACTGTGCTTGGGTGATAGGATAACGCCCCATGTAGAAAGAGGAAACGGTTACTCGGTGTTGTGGTCTTTCCCTTCTAAATCCATCCCAATTAAATTTTTTCACCAGTCTTTCGATTTCCTCGTCTTCCGTTCCCATCGTGAATGTGCCGCCGGGGATTTCCATCAATTCCAATTCGACTCCCTCGGCTAGTTTTTGGACAATGCCTTCTGCTTGCCTTTTTTCCTTTTTAATTACCCATTTTTCTCGTTTAGGAAATAATCCCCATAGACGAGACTGACGTTCTATCGTTGCTACGATAAATTCAAAGGTACGGGTTTTTAAGGGAGGTTCCGAGGGTTGAGGGATTGGAAAGGGATTGGAGATATTAACGGCGATTTTTTCGGCGAATTCTGCGTATTCTCCCCCCAGATTGCCTAAGACTTCGATGCTGACTTGAGCAAAGGGAAGAATTTTTTCTCTTTGTTCTGGGGGATAGGTGGGTAATAGGGTTAATAAAGCGGCAAAACTGCGGATAGGACTTTTAATTTCCCCGGCAATATATTGGGAAATAGCATCGAGTACCTTGATAGTTTGTCGCCTACCGATAGCATCATTTAAGACTTGACGTACCCCGGGCAAAAAGTCATAGACTCGATACTGTCCTTCTTCATTTTCTACAATCGGTTTTAATAGACCTCCCATGTAGAATTCTGCCACATGAACGGGACGCACTTCGTTTAAAAGAGTTTTACGAATAAGATTGACCACCTGCATACTTACCGGGGCAGCTGCCATCATTTTTGCTAATTTTTTGGCTGGTTCTGAAGCGGTGGCAAAAAATCGCTCGACCATTGCCTCGGCTTTATTTTTAATGCTGTTTTTATCCTCGCTGTCTTGCTTATTTTCCTCTCTGGATATAGGGGGAATTTCAATAATTTGTTGTTTAATAAATTCTAAATCAAATAAAAAAGCGGAAATCTGAGCATTACCTGAACCAGCGACAACTTTTGCCCATTGCTTGAGGACTTCTATTTCTAACGTGATTACGGGAATGAGAAGGGTATTTTGCCAGTTAATCGGTAGCCATTGGGGATAATTTTTTAAGATTAATTTCGGATTGGGAACCCCAGCAGTTAAAGCAGTGGTAAAGAGTTTACGTCCCCGTCCTAGTTGGGTACTATTCCATAATCTTTCGGGGAAAAGTTGCAGAATAGCGGTGGGTTGTTTTTCCGACCAATCTTTTAGCCAAGGATGAATTAAGGCTTTTTGCCAGAGAGGAGAAACACAATCACTTACTAATAAAACTAATCCCTGTCCCCTGGGATGAATAAGTTCTTTATGGGAGTGATAACGTTGTTGAGGTTTAGCTTTTTTTCTGCGTCTTACTAACTGTAATTCTTGATTATTTGAGGTTGATAGTTGCCAAACTCTGACGGTTTTAAATGCTCCTTGATTTTCTAAGAGATTTTGTAACTCATTAATTAATTCTCGCCAAATAAAAGAGGATCTAGATTCTTCTACTACTAATTCGAGGGTTAACCAGCGTTCCGGTTGGGGTTTAGTCACAGGTAGCCAAATATCCCTTTCTGCAATAAAAGAAGCGGTTGCTTCTTCATCTAGAATAGTTTTAATGGCTGAGGGAACTTTTCCCATGAAAGGACGCAAAGCGCGACTAATCGGGAGTGCTGTCTGTAGTGCCGCGGCAGCAGGAACTTGAAAAGGAAAGCCTTGGATTGGGGTAGTTTTCTCTATTTCTTGGGGGAGAGATTCTTCGGTAATAACATCGATATTTGGCTGAGATTTTGATAGGTTATCTTCTGGAATGTCCTCTAAATTTTTCTCTATTTCATTAGAAGTTGATGAATCTATTGGCTGTTTATTTTCTGGATTTCTTGGGGGTGGTTGCAAGTCTTCAACTCCCATTTGTAGGGCCAACCAGATGCTATCAGCTACATCTTCATCACTGAGTTGTAACCGTTCGATTAGTCCTGTTTGCTCTAGATAATCTAATAGTTTTTTAATTGATGAATTAGATGGGGATTCACTCATCTTCTATCGTCCCCAAATCTTTCAAAAGTTGACTAATGAGGTCATCTTGAGTTGATATAGCTCCTTTTTTGACCATAAAAATAGCATTAAGTAATTGATCCGTAGCTAGGGTTTGTGAATTGCGCTTTTGAATGAAGTTATCAATCAGTTTATCGATGTCTGGATTGTTAGTAATTGTTTCTTCTAAATGTGCCTCGATTATTTTAATTAAGTCGGGTTTCTCTGGCTCTTTCATGGTTAAACGGAGACAACGACGCAAAAAAGGTGCAGGAAAGTCTCGTTCTCCATTGCTAGTTAAAATCACAAAAGGAAAAGCCTTACAGATAACTAAACCATCTTCTATAGGTGTTTTTATATCTTTCTTGGTAATGTCGGTTGTATCGGTATAAGCAGTTCGGACATCAACCCTTGGAACTTCTTCTTTTAGCCTAACTAATTCGGGGATTTCAAAGCGTCCTTCTTCAAATAAAGTGAGTAAATCATTGGGTAAATCGATATCACTCTTATCAATTTCATCAATTAACAGTATTCTTGGCTTTTCTGACTCTAATAATGCGGTTCCCAAGGGTCCAAGGGTAATATATTTTTCAATCTGTTTTAATTGGTCTTTTCGTTCTTCTGGGGTTAATTCTTTTTGCTCTCGTTCCAGTAATTTAACTTCCTGTAACCGACCGATCGCATCATAGTTATATAGTCCATCTTTTAGGGTAGTATGGGTGGTAATCGGCCAGTATAATACTTCTCCTAATTTTAATTCCTGGGCGACTTTATAGGCAAGAGATGACTTTCCTGTTCCGGGTTTGCCAGTTACTAATAAAGGTCGCCGTAAATACAAGGCTGCATTGACCATTTTTATTTCTTCTTCGCGCACTAGAAAGGTTTCTCCCCGATGCTTACGACGACTTTCTCCCAGTTTCTTTTCTTTGCCAAAAGGTCGCCAGCTGGGAGGGTCTGGTAATGTCCAAGCGTCTGTGGAATCCTGATTTCCTGTAAAAATTTTCCAGTCTTTCATAATTTAATTTATGGCATCAAAAGTGGATAGTTGGGGGGAACAAGCTTATAGTCATCCCAAAGTAATGATAGATGATTCCCAATATGATTATCTTCTAACCAAGCGACGGAACGGTTATTTTTAATTATTTCTGGTAATTTTTCTAGTGGACATTGACAGATAGGGTCTAATTTTTCCTGACAATTAAGTTCTTGGTTGGCATCGGGTCGTATCCACAGAGATAAAGGGATTCCAGTTTCGTATAAAATGGCTAGAATATTTTTTAACTCTAAGGAGTTTTCTTGACTGAGATTAGTTAACCTTGAACCGATAACATTGTTAAATTTATGATATTTGAGTATTTTATTCGGATGGTCATTATTTGCCAGAGTTTTTTTAAAGATAATTGCTTGCTGATTGTTTGATTCGATCAGTTCTTGGATTTCTTCTTCACATTTTAAGATTTGGGTCAAATTTTGCTGCTGTATATTCCGAAAAAGTTGGCATTTTTTGATCCATAAATAGCTTTGTTGATTATTGATATTTTCGGCTGTTATTCGTTCTGAAAATCTCATGATTATCTCATGATCGATTCCCCAATGATGGGGATCGCAGCCTGTAGCTATTGCCACTTCATGAATTGAGAATAAATCAATCGGTTTAATCTCTTTTTCAATAAATCTATAGGGTAGAAAAAATTGAACTTTTTCTAGGGAAGATTGACAGATATTTTCTGATTCTCGTTTAAATTTTTTCAGGTGATTAATCAATTCATTTTCTTGGAGATGATTACCCAGACTTATTCCTTCATTGGGGGTTAAAGATTGATATTCTCCACGTTTTTGAGGTTCTTTTTCTGTGGGATGATAATTGTTGATATCTTTAACAATCCAAGCTCTCAGCATTAAAGATTTGTTTTCTTCTGTAAGGCTAACAAATAAGCAGGGATTTTTGTCTGTTGATTTTTGAGAAACATTTAGCGATCGCTGCTGGCGATTAATTTCTAAAGTATTGATTAAAACTTCCCATTTTTTTTGATATTTTTTTAGCCATTCTTTTAATGACTTTGCCAGAGCATCTGTTGAGTTTAACTGAATAACTAAATAGCCAATAAATATTTCTAACCAAGAAAATTTTGATTGAGAAGTATAGGTAAAATGTCTTTCATCTAATTGATAGATTATTTCTATAAAATCAGACCAAGAGAAAGGAATTTTTCTAGGTAAATCCACTAAATGATCCATCACTTCAATTACTAAATTTTCATAAGCTGTATTAAGTTGATCTTGATAACTCTTGTTTTCAAATATACATTTAATCGAGGGGATAATTTTAGGAATTCTTCCTTCTACTTGTGCTATATCTAGCAACTTATTCCAAGCTTTTAAAAGAACATTAGTAGGAATAAAAAATGCAGATTTTGCAAACATTTTTTCCTTATCAGCCATTACTGCCATCCCCACTACTCCCCCCAATTGCTCATCCCAGATAGCTGTCCCACTAAACCCACCTTCTACAGCATATCCTGTGCTTTTAGTATCTTCTATCTGAATTTTGTTGTTAGCAATATGACCTATTATCTTACCATAAGACCAGACACCTTCATCTCTGGAAAAACCATAAGCTTTATAATTATGATCAGATAAATCTCCTATTTTATAGGTAATTAAAGAAACTGGTTGAGCTTGTGAAGGAACTGAATCTTCTAATTTTAAGATAGCAATATCTTGGGGATCATTGCTGTTAATTTTAACCGGATACCAAACCTCTACGGTTGTTTTAAAAGATGTACCCGATGCAATTATCGGAAAATCACACTCAATAATGTCAGTGGGTTTCTTAGTAGATGTAACTATTAATCCTAAAGATTCATTAACAACATGAGCGCAGGTAATCAAGTATTCTGATGATATTAGAAATCCTGCCCCAACAATTTCTATTTCATCATCTTGATTTTTTCGTTGCTTATAAATTCTGACCACAGAAAATTCTAGAGATGCAACCATTATTTCTATCTAAGTCCTTATTGAGTAGATGATTGCTTATTTTTTTCCTTGTTATCCCATTTTAGGGTAATTTCATAATTAACATCGGCACTGCCAGATGCAATAATAGCCCCTAGACCAACAGTCATTTTTATCCCGAATTTTACCTCTACCTGATCAGGAGGTTCATTCAAACTTTTGACCTTATTAATTATGGCATTTGCCACCGGTTTTATCCCATTTAATGCGTCTTCAAAAGATTGAGCGGCTTTAACAGCTATTTGATCTGTTCGACTAATAAGTTCATCTTCTGGTTTCGGTTTGGGTAAGGGCAACTTTTCATCCACCTCGATGTAAATAGTCCCCTCCTCTGAGGTAAATTCCACTAAACGAGTCATAACAATTCTCCTGTTTATTTTATTGCGTTTGCCCAGACTTAATCAATCACAACGCCATCTTTTTGGCCTCATACCTAATTATATCTCTTTACCAAGTATTTGGTTGAAAGTCAGCATCATTAATAATTGCCACCGTATCCCCAGAGGGTTTAATCACAAATAGACCTTTTCTATATGCGTATCGATCGATTCCCTCGTTGATTTCGATTCCCGCCACTGCACCGTAAGCTTGATAGTTTTGATAATGGGGAAAAGCGATTTTAAAACGAGTCAATTTTTCGATAAATTCATCCACATCATCTTTAGATAATCTAGATTTACATTCCACCACCACGAGTTCTGTATCATCCACCGCTAGTATATCAATTTCCATGGCGATGCCCTGACGCTTGACTCTGGCACGGGGATAAACTTCCTTAATATCAATGCCTTTCTCCTGAAAAAGCCGTAAAACCGCCGGTTCTACCAATTCTTCCACAAATCGACCCCAGGGAGTGGTGAGACTATCTACCGCTTTGCTGGTTCGTTCTACGGTGCGTTTCAGTTCTGCCATCGAGCGCTCGACTTCGGCGGCCCGGCGATCGCTTTCTAATTTCGCTTCGGCAAAAATACGTTCCATTTCGGCCCGACGAAGATCGCTTTCCCTTAAACGGCGATCAAATTCCTCGGCCGAAGCTCGGAATAGCTGGTAAATATCCTCAAGGGTTACAGGTTCACTCATCGAAAATTTTGGGTCTGAAACCCCGTCGTTCTAGGTTCAAAAATACTGAATATTTATCATCATCAGACCCTGAACGCCAGCAAAAGAAAACCCTACAGACAAAGACCTTGTAATGATAAAATCGACAATGGCGACGGCTTGGCCATTAGTATTTTTTGCGTCGGACTAGCAGGAGATAAAAGCGTGACCTTTAAGATTGGTTTACTCGGTTTCGGGGTTGTGGGGACGGGAACAGCGAAAATCCTCCTTGATCCTTTTGGTCGTCATCCCGTACTCAAAGAGATTACCATTGGACGAGTGGGAGTTAGATCCCTAGATAAACCGAGAGAAATCGAGCTTTCTCCCCATATTTTGACCACTGACCTAGAATCGATCGTTACCGACCCCGAAATTGATATTATTGTCGAATTATTGGGGGGTTTGGAACCGGCGCGCTCTTTAATTCTCCAAGCAATCGCATCGGGAAAGCACGTTGTTACGGCAAATAAGGCGGTTATTGCCCGTTTTGGTGATGAAATCTACGCCAAGGCTAACGAAAAAGGGGTTTATGTCCTCCTAGAAGCGGCCGTGGGTGGTGGAATTCCCGTCATTAAACCCTTAAAACAATCCCTCGGTGCTAATCGCATCAGCAGTATCATGGGAATTGTCAACGGCACAACTAACTATATTCTCACGGAAATGAGCCAAAAAGGGGCAGATTTTAGCGAAGTGCTGGCCAAAGCTCAGGAATTAGGCTATGCAGAAGCTGATCCCACTGCGGACGTGGATGGATTCGACGCGGCCGATAAAATTGCCATTTTAGCTTCTTTGGGTTTTGGAGGTCGGGTAAAACGGGAAGATGTTTACTGTGAAGGTATCCGGCAAGTTAGCGCCGTCGATATCGCCTACGCTGATAGACTGGGATTTGTGATTAAATTATTAGCGATCGCAAAAGATACGGTTAAGGAAGATTCCGATACCCTAGAGTTGCGGGTTCATCCGACCCTAGTACCGAAAACTCATCCCCTCGCTAATGCTAACGGAGTCTATAACGCTATTCTCGTCGAGGGGGAACCCTTGGGGCAAGTGATGTTTTATGGACCCGGTGCCGGTAGCGGACCGACGGCCAGCGCGGTAGTATCGGATGTGATGAATATCGTCGGAATTTTAAAAAGTAGTGGCAAAACCAAGGAACTTGACCCGCTTTTAAGCTGTATTCACCAGCATTATTGTCAAATCGCCCCGATGGAGGATTTATCAACCCGTTTTTATGCTCGTTTTCTCTGTCGCGATGTGCCGGGGGTAATCGGTCATTTAGGTATGGCTTTCGGCGACCATGGGGTTAGTCTAGAATCCGTGGTACAAATTGGTATTAGGGGTGATTTAGCCGAAATTGTCGTTGTCACCCACGATGTGCGCGAGGGCAATTTCCGCAACGCTTTAGCGGCAATAGAGTCTTTAGAAGCTATTGACAGTATTCCTAGTATTCTCCGGGTTTTGTAGTCAAGAAATCGCTTTTTTATGGTCATGGGTCGGAGAATCAAAAGTGAGAAAAGTTGGCTAAGTTTCACTAGCACAATTTTGTTTTTTTGTCTAGGTTTTTTGACCTTGAATCAAAAATTAATTTTTGCCCAAGGGTCTGATAATGTTTGTCCCCTGCCGATTTTATCAAGGTTACAACGCCATAAAATCCAAGCGGGAGAAACAATCGCCTCAATCGCCGAAAAATACGCTCTCATCCCCGCAACGATAATTAAACTCAATCCGACTATTCTCAAAAATGGTTTGGCCCCCGTCGGGAAAGAAATCTTCATTCCCCCGATGAACGGCATTCGCATCGAAGCACCCCGGGGTTCCACTTGGCGCGATTTAGAAGCGGCCTATGGTATTCGTGCCGATATACTCTTTGAGCTTAACGGTTGTGGTCGCCAGCCGACAATAGTTTTTATCCCCGGCACCAATTGGTCCGCCGCCGGCAAGCGATCGGATTATACTGGATTAAGTTCTTATCCCTTACCCTTTGCCAGCACTGTCGGATTAGCCTACGGTTGGCAAAAAAGCCCCACGGAAGGGAAAAATCTCTTTCATAGTGGTATTGATCTTCTCGCCGATGTTGGTACACCAGTTCTAGCCGCCGAAGATGGTCTAGTGATTTATGTGGGTCAGGAAGGGGCCTATGGTAATTTGGTAGTAATTAATCATTTAGGTCGCCGGCAGACCCGTTATGCTCATTTAAGCAGGGTTACAGTGAGAATTGACCAACGGGTACGAGCAGGAGACGTTATCGGTACGGTTGGCACCACGGGACAACCAGATATTATTCCCCCCCATCTTCATTTTGAAGTGCGCTTAGATACTCCCGTCGGTTGGACAGCGCAGGATCCGGCTTTGCATTTGCCCCAAATCGGCCCGCAATCAAGTCATACTAAATCCTGTTTAAAAGGTATAGGAGAGTGAGTGAGTGCCGAGCGGGGGAAGCAATTCTTGACCGGGTTTTTAAAGTTGGATTGGGAGTTAATCATACTATAAAGTACATTTTCCCGCCAAAATCCCCCTCTCTGGGGAGAAGGGGAAAAGCAAACCCAAGATTAACCCTGTACCATGACAGAAGCAGCCGCAGCCACACCAGCACCGGGGGTGACACCTTCGACACCTAACTCAATTAAAGTCGCTTCAATGGCAGCGATAACTGTGAGGATATCCCGCTCACTAGCAAAACCTAAATGACCGATACGGAAGATTTTACCCTTGAGGTGATCCTGACCACCAGCGACAGCGATGTCGAACTTTTTATTGAGAGTCGAACGAATTTTTTCCGCATCCACCAGAGTGGGGGCCACCGCAGTAATCGCCGTGGAAGCGCAGGAATCCGCCGCGTAGAGGGGCAAATCCAGGGCGCGCATACCGGCCCGCGTCATCTGGGTTAAGCGTTGGTGACGGGCGAAAATTGCCGCTAATCCCTCCCTTCTCATCATTTGCAGAGAAGCTTGTAAACCGTACATCAGGTTAACTGGAGGGGTAAAGGGGGAACTATCCTCATCGGTGGCTTTTTTGTATTTACCCAAATCTAGATAAAAACGGGGCAGTTTGGCGGTTTCGTAGGCTTTCCAAGCTTTTTTGCTCACGGAAACAAAACCTAAACCGGGAGAAATCATATAACCTTTCTGGGAACCAGAACCGACCACATCTAAACCCCATTCATCGATGGGAATATGATAAGCTCCTAAACTGGTGACAGCATCGACGATAATTAAAGCTTCCCCGTGGTCTTTTACCGCTTTGTTAATGCTTTCCAAGTCATTGAGAACCCCGGTGGAAGTTTCCGAATGGGTGATAATTACCGCTTTGATGGCTTTTTCCTTGTCTTCGGTCAGTTTAGCGGTGAATGCCTCTGGATCTAGGGGTTTACCCCATTCTGCCTTAATGACATCCACATTTAAGCCGTATGCTTTCGCCACTTTCGCCCAACGTTCCCCAAATTTACCATTATCCCCCACCAAAACTCGATCGCCGGGGCTAAGAAAATTAATAATTCCCGCTTCCATGGCACCGGTTCCCGAAGCAGTTAGCATTAAAACATCGCCACTGGTTTGATGCAACCATTTAAGATTTTCGGTTAATTCGGCGATTACCTTGCTAAAAGCACCCGTCCGATGACCTATAGGTGCTTTAGCCATAGCCAATAATACCGCTTCCGGCACTGGTGTCGGGCCGGGAATCATCAACATATTTTTATTTTCCATGGTTCGTCCTCTCTCGTTGGGCTATATTCAAAAAGATAAAAAACCAAATCTCGATCGCATCAATTCTGAGGGGATGATTTAAGATTCGGCAAACTCTGATTATATCCCGGCAGATAGCCGTGTCAGTTATCAGTGATCAGTTACCAGTTATCAGGTGTGAGTTTTCAGCGAATAGTATTAAGGGACAAGCTCGGAGCTGCCTTTTTACTGTTTACCGATAACTGAAAAATCCCTAACCGAGATTTTCAAAGAGTTTCTGGATACCGACGGCAGCATCGGGCAGTTTTACCAAAGATTCGCCGATTAGAACCGCATTTGCTCCCGCTTGCTTCACTGTGGCTAGATCTGCAGCTTGGTGTAATCCCGATTCGCTGACGATCAGAATACCTTTTTCTCGCACCTGTTCACCCCTGGCTTCTAGTAATTGGCGAGTATTGTCTAAATCGACTTTAAATGTCTCTAAATTGCGGTTATTGATGCCGATTAGTTCGATTCCCTCAATGGCTAACACTCGATCGAATTCGGCCAGACTATGCACCTCTACCAAAGCTGTCATCCCTAAACCCTTGACAATTTTGACAAAATATGCTAGGTCTTGATCGCTTAAAATAGCGGCAATTAAAAGGACAGCATCGGCTCCTTTAGAGCGAGCGTAGTAGATTTGATAGGGATAAAGGATAAATTCTTTGCATAATAGGGGCAAAGATACCGCTTGCCGGACGAGGGTAAGATTTTCGTAACTACCTTGAAAAAACTTACTATCGGTTAGGACTGATAAACAAGTGGCTCCCCCCTGTTCATAGGTACGGGCGATCGCTACAGGATCAAAATCTTGGCGGATAACTCCCTTGCTCGGGGAAGCTTTTTTCACTTCGGCAATCAAAGCGGGTTGGGTTTTCCCCTGTTTTAAGGCGGCTAAAAAGTCGCAAGGTGGCGCAGTATTGGCTATTTTTTGGCGTAATTCTAATAAAGGCAACCGTTCGCGCAATTTGTCGACTTCCATCTCTTTATGCCAAACGATTTCTTCTAAAATATTTTGCGGTTGTGCCTCCGGCACTTTCACCACATAACTCAAACTCTCAACTTTGACGGCAGGATTGGGGTGTTTTCTTCGGATCTGCATTTTTTCACTGTCCAGAGTGTGAACAGTGATTAGTTTAACAGTGATTAGTTATCGGTAATTCAAATAGAGACGGGGAAAACCACGTCTCTACAGACATTTATCTATACTTTTGTGGATATTCCCAGTCTTCACCGATCTCCTCAAGGCTATTGCATAGCTTCGAGCGAACGTTCTAAAATCTGATCTTGGAGTTTTTCTTCTTCTTGACGATTTTCGGTTATTGACACTCCCGTCGCTAAAAGCCTATCCATTAGTCAGATCTTTCTTAACAAAAAGAGAAGAAACTTAAAAAAAGGGGAAACGATTGATAGGTATAGTTTTGAAAGAAGGAATTAAGGTGGAGGTAAGCAAAAA
>VYLV01000169.1_pt1 | contig 12364 bp, 7 predicted proteins | sample 5114191 | NCBI WGS metagenome assembly VYLV01 (sample SAMN12291782, study PRJNA351875) | freshwater metagenome | isolation source: freshwater lake | place: USA: Michigan, Little Long Lake | collected 2013-08-08 | reverse complement strand
TACTAACACAAAACCCTTGCACTTATGACAGTGCCGGATGGGTTAAAGCCTCAAAAACTGTTCCCGTTCGGCGGTTCCGGCGTTCCCTGTTCCCTGTCCCCACTAAAAGACTTTTTCACTCAACCCTAATTAATTCATCTCGCACGGAATTAATTGCCCACTTTTCCAATTAAAAGAATAACTCAATCCTTTGATGATACTGGATTTTAAAATTGGCTGATTAACCAGAGCAGGCAATTTTCCGGGCAAATTCGGGGATATGGAGGATTGTTCTGGAACCAACATCAGCTTTCTTGCTAATTTGTGGCCAATTAGCGGCAATTTAGCTCTGATGACCTGAGAATAGCTTTTCTAAAGCTTCCTTCAAGGTTGGTTCCATGACAATTTTATTTTGATAAGCAACTGTTACTCTAGCGATTGTCGGGACACTATTTTGGTCTGCCACTAGATACAAAGGTTCTACATAAAGCAGAGATTGTTCAATGGGAATAATTAATAGGTGTCCTTGCAAAACTTTAGAACCGTCCCGATTCCAAAGGGAAATCTGTTGAGAAATATCTGGATCTTGGTTAATTAAAGCCTCAATTTGATTCGGTCCATACACTAACCTTTGTTTAGGAAATTGATAGAGTAATAACTTACCATACTCTCTATCATCTGAACGCGCTGCTAACCAAGCGATTAAATTTTGCCGACTAGAGGGAGTATAGGGATGGAGGAGAATAAATTCTTCTTTGTCGGAATCGGGCAGTTTCATGATTAAATAATAGGGTGATACAGCCTGGGGTTCCGTGCCGTAAATTTCTAGGGGAATTTCCCATTGATCCTCCCGATTATAAAATACTTGCGGATCGGTCATGTGATAGGTTAATAATCTTTCCGCTTGGGTACTAAATAAATCTTCGGGATAACGGATATGACTGCGGATAGTTTTTGGCATTTCTGCTAAAGATTTAAAGAGATGAGGAAAGATTTTACTCCAGGTCTGAATGATTGGATCATTTTCATCGGCAACATAGAAATTCACCGTTCCATGATAGGCATCCACTACCACTTTGACCGAATTGCGAATATAGTTAAATTTATCTTTCCCCGGGTCAGAATAGGGATAGCGATTGCTGATAGTATAAGCATCAATAATCCAATGTAATTTACTACTACTATCCCCCACATCTGCCGCTACTAAATAGGGGTTGCGATCATAATTTAAAAAAGGGGCGATAGTTTGCACGCGATTTTGGATATCACGACGCATTAATAAGCGAGTTTCGGGAGTAAAATCTTGGCTAAATAACATTTGCCAATCCCGCAGATAAAGGGCAAATAGCCAACGTCTCCACCCCGTCCCCACTAGGATTCCTCCCTTACCATCGTAGGTATTATAGACATTTCCATCCCCGCTAGGAAAATCCAATTCTTCTACGGTGGTGGGAGTCATCACATAATTATTAGTTAATTCCCCGTAGTAAATGCGGGGTTTACCAATGGGAATACTATAATCAATTAATTCGCTAGAGGTTTGTAGGGCTCCTTCGTCTTTATTTGTGCCGATATCTTTGACAAAATAGTAGGGTAAACCCCCAGCAGCCACTAAATTAACCGGGGAAAGAGTGAACCCATAACCGTGGGTATAAACGAGATGTTTATTCACCCAAGTATTAGCAGAAGTGGGAACCGCACTATAATCTAATTCTCTAGCGGCAATAATGGTCTGTTGTTTTTCAGATATTTGACGTTCCTCGATTTTTTCAGGCACTCCCACTCGTACCCTATAGCGATCAATATCAGCATCGGGGAATTTATAATATAAGCGAATTTGCTGTAATTGTCGGTTAGTTTCTAGCAGTGGTTTGGTGTCCCAAAGACGAATATTATCGATAGTTAGATGGTTTCTCTCTAAAACTTCGGCATTTAATTCGGACTGTGGATCGAAAACTTGGGCATCAATTCTATCTAAGGAAAAAGCTGCTCTTGTGGATTGAATACTTCTTTCAATATAGGGTCTTTCTCTCACTAATTCATTCGGTTGTACGATTATTTTTTGTAATGCTCCACTGATAATTGTGCCACTTGTCCAAACAATTAAATAGAGAAATACAGGAACTAAGTAGGGGGAAAATACCAACTTTTTCCTGGTAGTTTTGTGTAATTTGCGACGGTTTATTTTACCAAATAATGCTTTTTCTCCTAACCATATAGAGGTTATTCCTGCAATAGTTCCCAGAATAATTTCAATAAATTGGCCAACATGAATATCGATATAACCCGCACCATAAACTACTCCTTCGGGAGAATACAGTAGCAGGTAACGCTGAATAATATGGTGTAATACTAGCAGCCCCATTAACCCACTCCATAGGGCGTATAAATGACGCAGTTGCGGACGGGAAAACCCCGGAAATGTTCCCAGAGAAAGACTGTCGGCCGAAAAAAGATAGGTTAAACTAACAGCAAAAAGAGTATATATTCCCACACCACCGAGCCATAATTCTAGTAACTGCCACAGGGGTAATTGAAAGATGTAAAAACCTAAATCATTCCCGTATTGAGGATCGTTAATATTGAAAGGAACACCATAAAAATATTTTAAAAAATTCGCCCACTGCCCAGCAATAATAAGAGATAGCATTACAGTGAATACTATAGATATTATTCGCAAAAAATACTCGGTTTTAATTAATAATCCCAAGACTAAAAGAGCGATAATTACCCCTTGCCACAGATTACTGGAAATATCGGTTAATACTTGCCTAATCCAAACTATTTCCAGAGGAGAACTTAGGGAAGAACTAAGGTTAGGGAGATTAAAATCTGGTGTCCAGAGACTGAGGGCTAGTTTACTGTAATACAATAACATTGACCCGATCCAAGCTCCAATTCCCGTTGCGATAATCAAAAGACCGAGTAAATTAATACTAGGAGATTGAGAACTAAGAGGATAACTATCTTCCCGGGGTTTTTGCCAACGAAAACGCTGGGCTAAACGTAAATTAGTAAAAATAAAGAGTAGAGAAAGAATCGCACTTCCCCAACCTAATCCCAGTTGCCAAGATAATTGCTTCAGGAAAGTGTTTAAATAACCCATCTCGGTAAACCAGAGGCTATTGGCTACCACTAATATCCCCAACTGCCCGATCACAAGGCAGCCAAGAAACAGTAAAATAGGTTTAGCGATCGAGCTTCGGTTAGATCTGATCAGCATGGATAAAGTGATAAAAGAGAGTCTTCTTTCATTCTAGCGATTTTAGTTTCTCCCTGCTGCTTTTTCTTAGTTTAAAGATAAACTTAAGAAACTATAGCGGGGTTAGGGCGATAATTTCGCTTAAAGTCAGCAATTTTAGCTAGGATTAGCAGACTGGAGTATTTCCCGAAAAATCCTGCGTCGATAGGAAGGAGATTCATTGCTGATATTCCATAAAGTTTCGTAGAAAAAGAAAGAAACACCAAAATTTTGTTGTCTCGATTTTTCCACTTGTTGAGTAATATTAACCATCGGAATCGGACGACCTTTTAAACCAGATAAAATCCCAATAGCCACGGGGATAGATTCTCTAGCTTGCTGTAATTCTGGTTGCGATAATTCCCAGTCAAAGGCGTTCATATCAGTTCGATACACTTGTACTATTAACTCATCAATCAAGTTTTTTTCTTGCCATTTTTGCCAATCTAAAAGATAGGATTCTAGGGAGAAAGTGTAGGGATTAGGAGATAGGGAAATAATCGCTGTAGGTTGGCGCTTTTTAATCGTCTGGGCTAAACTATTCATATAGTCAGTAATTTTATCGGCCCGCCATTGAATCCATGCTTTATCTTGGTAATCTTGCGGTGGCAATTGTCCCGAATGTTCCCTTTGATAGAGTTTAATCGTGGTTTCATCATAGCCAAAATCGGCGGGATAACCAAAATGATCATCAAACTGAATTCCTTCTATATCGTAGTTAGTAATAATCTCGCTGACTAAATCCGTAATAAAGTTTTTTACTTGCGGATGTAAGGGATTTAACCACACCCGTTGATGCACTTTTCCTTCCCACCAAATCACACTTTTATCCTGTCTTTGGGTTAACCAATCGGGATGTCGTTTTGCTAATTCTGAATCCGCAGGAGCCATAAAACCAAATTCAAACCAGGGAATAATTCTTAATTTTTTCCGATGACCTTGGCTAATTATTTCCTCTAAAAAGTCGCGATTTTTTAAAGATTCATGGGGATCGATCGCTCGTCCCGTAACTTTTTCTGCTACCTTAGAAGGATAGAGTGTATAACCCCAATTCCAGACCGTGGGATAAATAGTGTTAAAGTTTAAATCAGCCAACCTATTAAGGGCATCTTTTAGGGTTTCCGGTTTCAATAACACTTCACTATCGATATTAGTTAACCAAACTCCACGAATTTCGGTTTTTTCTTGGGTTTTATTGGTCGATTGTGCGGGAAAATTAAAGGTTATCGTCATGATAAAAGCAAAGATAATTAAAAATATTAACCAGCTTATTTTCCCGTATCTTTGACTATAAATCACCAAACTATCGGCGAAATTATTAAAAGTTTTACTGATTTTATTCATAATGGGAAGTGGGGAAGTGGGGAGACTGTTCACTGATAATGGCTAAAATAACTAAATTATCTCTCTAAATTGCGAGGATCTAGGGCATCGCGTAAACCATCACCGAGTAAATTAAAAGCTAAAACGGTGAGAATAATTAACAAAGCAGCTGGCCAAATTAACCAGGGTTGTAGAACAATAATTGAGGCATTGGTAGCCAGAGAAAGCATATTTCCCCAACTAGGATCTGGTTGTTGAATTCCCAAACCAATTAAACTTAAAACCGATTCGGCCACGATAAACCCCGGCACAGCTAACGTAGCAGAAATAATGATATAACTGGCAGTTTGGGGCAGCACATGACGCAGAATAATATAAAGGGGTTTTGCTCCCATAGCTTTAGCGGCCTGGATAAATTCCTGTTCTTTCAGGGATAAAACTTGACCGCGAATTACCCGCGCTAATCCCGACCAACTGATAAAAGAAGTAATCAGGACGATTAATAAAAAGCGCTGGGTGCTGGTTAATCCTGCGGGTAAAACTGCCGCTAGGGCCACGAGTAAATATATGCCGGGGATAGTCATTAAAACTTCCACAAAACGCATTAAAATCGCATCTAACCAACCGCCAAAATAGCCAGAAACGCCACCGACAAATAAACCGATAGGGAAAGAAATTAAAATCCCGACCAAACCGATAAATAAACTAATTCTGCCCCCGAAAATCAAGCGACTAAAACTATCGCGTCCCGATTCGTCAGTTCCCAATATATTGATTCTACCATCGCCGATGACTCCGAACAGATGGAGATCAAAAGGGATACCGGCGAATAAAGTTACTTCCTCCCATTTTGGCGGCAAAGGTAGGCGAATTTGACCTAAATTATAGGTTTCACCCTTAACCAAGAGACGCAGCGGCAAGGGTTTGTTAAAATCTCTCATTAGCTTCCGCTCACCAGTTTCTATATTAATAGCACTTTGAGTGGTGGGATAGACGTGGGGGCCAATCCACTCACCCTTGTTACTTCCCGACTGCGAGCGCCAAAAGATTTGAGTGGGGGGTAGGAGAGACTGACCGGGTTGGGAGGAGTAGGGAGAGTAGGGAGCGACAAAATCCGCCGCCATTACACTTAAATAGAAGATTAACAGTAAAACTGCTCCCGAACGGGCGAGAGGATTATCTTTGAGTTTGTGCCACCAGTCCATAGGCGATTAGGTCAATAGGAGAGTTAATCTTTATTTTGCTAGTTTGATTGCTATAATTTATCATACCAACAAAAAAGCTGTCTAATGTTTATTAATCCCCTTGTTTATGAGAAATCTTCTGTCTATCGTCAAGATTTTGAGACAGCGCAACCGTTTAAGCATTTGGTCATCGATAATTTTTTAGTTGGGGAGCAAGCGCAAATTTTGCTGGAAAATTTTCCGAGTTTTAATCCGCAAAAAGCCATTAGTGAGTTAGGAAAAGTTGGCGGCAAGGCGGTTAATGAGGATTTAATCGGTTTAGGGGGTATTTATCAACAGTTTGGCCGCTACGTTCAAGCTAAAGAGTTTTTAGAGTTAATTTCCGAATTAACCGGTGTCGATAATTTAATTCCAGACCCTAGTTTTTATGGGGGTGGAACCCACGAAAATTTACACGGTCAAGAATTAGACCCTCACATTGATTTTAACTTCGATGAGCGTCATTGGTATCATCGCCGCTTGAATTTATTAATCTATTTAAATCCCCAATGGCAAGCAGATTGGGGAGGGAATCTAGAGTTACATTCCAATCCTCGTCAACCGGAAGAAAATAAGATTAAATCTTTTCTACCTATCTTTAATTGTTGTGTTATTTTTGAAACCAATGAATATTCATGGCATGGATTTTCTCAGATTAATTTGCCAGAAAATCAACGGCATTTATCGCGTAAATCTCTTTCTATCTATCTCTATACTAAAGAACGTCCGGACCAGGAATTATCACCATCTCATACAACTTTTTACATCCCGCGCCCGCTGCCAGAAAATATTCAACCCCATCAAGTTTTAAGCTCAGAAGATTACCAACAAATTAAAATTTTACTGAAAAGACGGGATGATTTAATTCGTTTTTATCAAGATAGAGAACTGAAAGAATCTCAGGATTTAGTTAGTTTAAAATCCCATATTAAACGCTATCTATCCCTCCAATATCCTCGCCTATGGAAAATGATTAAAAGTTTATCCCGTTGGCGAAAGTGACCTGAGGAAAAAATCCCTACTCTCCAATCAGAGAGAGTAGGGAATAATCAAAAAAAACTAACTGGGAACTTAACCTAATAACTGGGTAGCACGCGCAGTTAAAGCATTGGCAGTTAAGCCATTATAGGCCATAATTTCCCCGGCACTGGCGGTGGTTTCTCCCCGTTTCCAAGCGAAGACATCCCGACGCGCATTACTGCGTAACATAATCGGTTCTAACATGGCGCTTGTACCACCGGTTACTCCGATTAAAGCATCACCGGCAAAGAGACTGTCAAAACCAGCATCATCGAGGAAATTATTATCAGCTGCCGAGCTAGTTTCACTCATCACATCGCCAGGACGATAGAGACGACGGGGATTAATTACCGAGACGATTTTTACACCGATTCCCGCTGCTTCTAACTGTTGTGCAGACTCAAAGACGGGTAATAAAGTCATATCGCCAATGACGGCAAAAACGACTTTTTTACTGCCTTCCGATTCGTGGAGAATTACGCCGCCTTTTTCTAAAGCTTGGCGGGTTTGCTCAAAAGTGGTTCGCACCGGTAAAGGCGATTTACTAGCGGTGATTGTAATGCCTTTATTGATAGTTCCTAACGCCCATTCATAACAGACTTGAATACTGTTAGCATCGCAGGGAAAGAGCGGGAAAATATTACCATTTCGCATCATAGCGGCGAAATAATTTTCAATCTCTGGGCGTTGGTGTGTCCAACCATTACGCCCTTGCTCCAAGGCTCCGGCGGTGAATAAAGTAATAGTAGAAGGGGTGGGACGACGTAACTCGGCCATCGCTTGGGTTACAGTCTGCCAAATCGGTAAACCATTGATAGCAAAAGACTCGTAGGAACACCATAAAGTCCGCCCTCCCAAGAGAGATAAACCGACGGCTAATCCAGCACAGGCATCTTCGCTTAAAGGCTCATAAACTTGACCGTTAGGTGCTTGGAAATAGCTATCATCGCTGGTGGGGTGAATAATCTTTAAACCGACGTTAATATTATTAATTCCCGAAGCGGCATTACCATCAGCATTAGTGACGACAAAATTGGGGTCAGCTTTACCCACAGCTACCACTAATTCCCCCATGGCAGTGGTGGCTACTTTTTTATCGCCACCGACGCTATATTCGGCCATCGGTAAGGTTCCTAAATCCGGCAGCGGGAAGACTTTTTCCGTCACCACTGTTTCCACTGCCGGACCGCCTCCAGAGCGCTCGAAATTAGTACGAACAATTGCCCAAGCTTCAGGGGGTAAAGCGCGTTCTTGTAAGGCAGTAACGATATAATCTTTTTCTAAAGAATCTCCTGGATAAAGATTATGGGAAGCCGCTCCCCGTTTGTGAACTCCCGCCCCTTTAAGTTGTTTAATAATGATCACCGTTAGTTGGCCTCCTAAAGCTAATTGGGCGGCTTTATCCGTGGCCATTAACACCGCTTTCATGAACTCCAGACGCTGGTTAAAAGAGAATTTGGTGCTATCTACATATTCCCCATTTTGATTAGCATTATCGAAGTCTTTGGCATTAATTAAAATCACTTCCTCAAAACCATTACCGCGCCAATAGGCTTCCATTTCGGCGTTAGTTTTCAGGGACACCATGCTATGGTGTTCTTGGGAATAGCCATTCCAAACTAAAATCGGCAGAAAATTGGTAATTTCAGGGTAAGCAGTGTGAAAATGACCAAAACTACTCATAATGTACGGTTCTCCTAAACCACCATCCCCGATAGTCACAGGGAAAAGGGTATTAGGGTGTAATTTGGCCGCCGCCATGGCGAAATGTTGTCCTTGGCCCAAAGGACCGGCCGGCCCGAGCAGTCCGGGGATTTGTCCAGAAAGATGCCCTAAAAGTCCGTGTTTTTCCCGAAAACGTTCTCCCAATTCCCTGACGTTGCTGATGCCCATGGCTTCGAGAGAGCGATCGAGAAAGACGTTACTATAAAAACCAGGGGCATGATGGCCCACTTCGGTGAAAATATTTTTCTGGCCTAACATCATCAAAGAGGCAATCACGTCGGCAGCGCTGGCAAAACCGCCGGGGTGTCCCGATTCTTTGGTAGCGGTGATTTGTAGGGTGAGGTAACGCAAAGCATCGGCGGCTAGGAGGGTTTGATAGATAGCATTCGGGTCATTAGCGGCAATAATAGCGGTTTTTCCCTCAGCGATAGCGGCTTTTCCTGCATATTTATCAAATTCGGGTAAGGAAGCCCCAAAATATTTTATCCCTTGACAAAAATCGGGAATTGTGCTAGTAGCTGTCATGAAATTAATATACCCCTTTACATACAGGCAATCGTTAAAACTATCTTACCTAAAATGTCGGATGAATGCCCCCGCTACATTTGTCGACAAGATACTCAACAAAATTAGCGGGGGATGAAATCCGACCAGAATATCAACCGCGGAGCATCGATTTAATTCCACCATCTGTGGGTAAACTGTGTTATACCTAATTTAGCCAATGGTCGTGGATTGTTAGATGCTAGTCGTAGAAGCAAAGCTAAAAAACGGAACACCAGAGCAATATCACCGGCTCGATGAAGCTATCAGAACTTCTCAGTTTGTGCGTAATTCTTGTGTTCGTTATTGGATAGAAAATAAAGGAACAACCCGCAATGACCTCCAAAAGCTTTGTGCGGTACTAGCTAACAATAAAGAGACACCTTGGGTTGATAAATTAAACTCACAAGCTCGTCAATCGGCTGCTGATAGAGCCTGGCAATCAATTACTAGGTTTTACCAGAATTGTCATGCTAAGATACTTGGGAAAAAGGGTTTTCCTCGGTTCAAAAAGCATAGCCGTTCCGTTGAGTATAAACTAACGGGCTACAAACTATCTGATAATCGACGTAAAATCAGATTTACTGATGTTTTTAAAGCAGGAGAATTTGATTTATGGTGTAGTCAAAAAACCTTAGTTTATTATTCAGAACAACAGATTAAACGGGTAAGAGTTGTTAGACGTGCTGACGGTTATTATTGCCAGTTTTTGATTGACGTAGAACGGCAAGAATACCATAAACCAACGGTACAAATAACAGGAATTGACTTAGGGTTAAAGGAATTTTATACCGATGCTCAAGGTAATACTGTAGAGAATCCACGTTATTTAAGAAAGTCAGAAAAACGACTTAAAAAAGCACAACGACGATTATCCAAAAAGTTTCGTCAAGGAAAGAAACAGTCTAAAAACTATCACAAGCAACGGATAAAAGTAGCTAAACTTCACTTGAAAGTATCAAGACAACGTAAAGACAAAGCAATTAAAGAAGCTTTGGCGTTAGTCCAGTCTAATGATCTGGTAGTCTATGAAGCTTTAAAGGTAAGAAACTTAGTCAAAAACCGTCAGCTTGCCAAGTCTATTTCTGATGCTTCTTGGTATCAATTCACTGAATGGTTTGAATTTTTTGCTAAGATTTATCGGATTGTTTGTATTGCTGTACCACCGCATTTCACTTCTCAAGGTTGTTCAGTTTGTGGTACGAGAGTTCAAAAATCATTAAGCACTAGAACTCATCAATGTCCCAATTGTAAAACAGTCTTAGATAGGGATCATAATCAGCAATTCTCATTTTGAAACGATTTTGCGTTGTTTCAGCGACCTAGAGATTCGTTAAGAATTATTAACCCCTCTAGGTGCAAGGGTTTTAATGTCATGAAAGATTCTTAATGGAGACATTGAGAATCTAAGCTGTCTCGTTGAACAAGGAATTTCTAACAGCGATGGGTCAAGAATCCCCCGTCACAGCGTAGCTTGACGGTGGGAGTATGTCAAAGTTAGCGGTAACTCTCGATAGATGCGATATTGCAGGGGGTTTCCATAGGCGATCGACTATTTGTGTTACACTGATCGCCAATGTCAACCATAAAATTAATCCTATTGATCATGTTAAATAGCAGCCAATTACAGGATTTAATCAGTAAATCACTACGTTATCTGTTAATTATCGGCACTATTGCCCCCCTAACTTCCTTAGAAGCCCGCCCAGTCCAAGCCAATCCTGCGAGTAGTCCTGCACCCGCTAAAGAAGCGATTGCTCCTATCCCCGCAGAAAGCAAAGAGTACACCCTAGGAGAAGGGGATAAAGTCCGCGTCACCGTTTACCAAGTCGCGGATTTAAGCGGCGATTTCCTCGTTTTAGCCGATGGAACCCTGACTTTACCTCTGATTGGTAGCGTCAAAGTGGAGGGAATGACCGTCACCGAAGCCGGCCAAACCTTGGCCAAACGTTACACCACCTATCTCAAACGTCCCGTGGTTACTGTTAGCATTCTCACCCCGCGACCTCTGCAAATCGCCATCGCGGGGGAAGTCAATCGTCCGGGTACTTACACAATTAACCCCGAACAAAGCCAAAAAACGCCCCTATTGACCGAAATAATCCGGCAAGCGGGGGGAGTGACTACGGTGGCCGATATTGGTCAAGTTCAAATCCGACGCAACCTCAAGGGACAAGAACAGCTAATTCAAGCCAATCTCTGGCAATTAATCCAAAAAGGCGATAAAACCCAAGATATTAGCCTCAGAGATGGTGATAGCATCGTTATTCCCACCAAAACAACCCTTAGCGTCGGGGAAGTCAATCAATTAGCCGATGCCAATTTTGGACTAGATAGCGATCGAGAAATTAATGTTACTGTGGTGGGAGAAGTTTATCGTCCGGGGTCCCATCGCATTGTCCCCACTCCCAACAATAACAATAACAACAATAATGACCAAGATCGCGGCGGCACCAGGAAACCGGCCCGACTAACCCAAGCTATCCAACAAGCGGGAGGCATCAAACCTCTCGCTGATATCCGACAGGTACAAGTGCTGCGTTATACTCGTGACGGTTCCCAGCAGAAAATCCCCGTAGATCTCTGGAGTTTGCTCGATAAAGGTGATATGACCGGCGATATCTTTCTTCAAGAAGGGGATACGGTGATTATCCCCACTGCTACTGAAATCTCGGCCAAGGAATCGGAAACCCTAGCATCGGCCAGTTTTGCCCCTAAAACCATTAACGTGAAAGTGGTCGGGGAAGTGGCCAAACCGGGGACAATTGAAGTTCCTCCCAATACCCCTCTCAATCAGGCAATTTTAACCGCAGGAGACTTTGATAAGCGTCGGGCCAATCAGTCCACAGTGGAATTAATTCGTCTCAATCCTAACGGGACTGTCACCAAAACCTCAATTAACATCGATTTTTCCCAGGGTATCAACGAGAAAACTAACCCGATTCTCCGCAATAATGATGTGGTTGTGGTTCATCGTAGCGGTCTGGCCTCTGCTACCGACACCCTCGGCACGGTTTTAAGTCCCTTTACTGGTCTGACAGGCTTCTTCAACGGATTTTTTAATCTTTTCCGTTAAAAAAGTTTACTTTACCCCGATGTCATTAGCTAAGTAATCGAGCTAATAATAGATATAGAAACGGCAAAAAGTCGTGAGCAGTCACGTCTTTTCTGCTCAATAGACTCAGGAAAGAAAACTGTCACTAACCCCGCCCTAAAAGGGACGGGGCTTGCCTAGACCAATTTAGGCGACGCAAGTAGAGACTACCGCACCGAGACACAATCTGGCACAGACCTCCGAATACTTCCCTAG
>VYLV01000238.1_pt1 | contig 12456 bp, 9 predicted proteins | sample 5114191 | NCBI WGS metagenome assembly VYLV01 (sample SAMN12291782, study PRJNA351875) | freshwater metagenome | isolation source: freshwater lake | place: USA: Michigan, Little Long Lake | collected 2013-08-08 | reverse complement strand
ATTTATGAATGTCTGAATGATGCCCATCTGAAACATAAAAAAGAACTGGATTCCTTGCTCACTCTACGATTTCAGAAGTTTAATAAATCTCAGATTATGAACGTCTAAAGTATATTTGTCCTAATAAACCCGCTAAAACTGAGATTGTCGCTAAACTTAAAGACTCTTGGTTAAATTCCAGAAATCACACCTATTTCACTCGAAACGAGAAAACCGGGCAAAAAATCGAAGTCAACCAAGAGTTGCCAAGTTTTAAAGCACTGGGTAAGGATGGACTGTGTCCCTTGCTGTTTTACGAAACTAGGCTGCTCTATCAACTTTTGACAGACAATTTAGTAAAGTGATGAGAAAGGGAAAATTTACGATCGAAGCTTTTCTATGACAGTTACACCCGTTTCAGCCTCCTTTAATCCTGTTTCTGGTCTAGTTAACCGTATTCTCGGCATAAAACCGCTTTTTGACATCGCTCGCTATCAGGCGCGCAATATGATGATTAAAAGAGCCGAAAAACTAGGCGTACCTTGGCGAGAAACCGTCAAACAATGGCAGCAACGGGATTGGAGTCGGGAACTACAAGCGATAGAAAATCCCGATCTCGTCTATCCCGAATACTACGTTTGTTCTTTCCACGCTTACGAAAAGGGCAATTTAGACTGGTTGCCAGCTTTTGAGGTAGAATCTGCCGCCTATGCTGTCCATTCTACCATCTGGCCCGGGGCGGGGATTGACGGCGATCCGCGATTGCGACGGGAATATCACCGGATATTGAAGGAGCAAATCAAGGCAGAAATTAACGATATTGTCGATTTAGGCTGTAGTGTCGGCATGAGTAGCTTCGCACTGCAAGATACTTATCCTCAAGCGCGGGTAACTGGTTTAGATCTCTCTCCCTACTATTTAGCCGTTGCTCAATACCAAGCTCAACAAAAACAAAAGACGATTCAATGGCAACACGCAGCCGCAGAAAAAACTCAATTACCTAGTCAGTCCTACGATCTGGTATCTTCGTTCTTAATGTTCCACGAACTACCCCAACAGGCTACTAGAGAAATTTTCGCCGAAGCGCGTCGTTTATTGCGATCGGGGGGTTATTTGACGCTGATGGATATGAATCCGCGCTCGGAAATTTATCGAAAAATGCCCCCTTATGTCCTAACCTTACTCAAGAGTACCGAACCCTATCTCGATCAATATTTTACTCTTGATATTGAACAGGCATTAGTTGAAGCCGGGTTTCAACCACCGATCATCACCCCCACCAGTCCCCGACACCGGGCGATTGTTGCGCGGGTTTCCGAATCATAATTTTGAGGTAATCAATGAAGATAATTTTTCGTCAAAGTTGGACAAAGATATTAACTATTGTCCCTATCTTCCTGTTAATTTTTGCCAGCAAAACCCTCGCCCATCATGACATGGGAGGGCAAACTCCCGATAATTTTTTGAACGGATTTTTATCGGGTTTAGCTCACCCGGTTATCGGTTTAGATCATTTAGCTTTTGTGGTGGCTAGTGGTTTAATTGCTGTGGGGATGGAACAGGGTTTATTAATTCCGATCGCTTTTGCGATTGCCACTTTAATCGGGACGGGTATTCATTTACAGGGGATAAATTTACTCTTTCCTGAAGGGATTATTGCCCTTTCCGTGGTGATTTTTGGCGTGATTTTAACCCTGAAAAAAGGTTTACAAACTCATTCTAATCTCTATACGATCGCCCTGGCAACTTTGGCAATGCTCGCGGGAATTTTCCACGGTTATGCCTACGGAGAATCAATTATCGGGGCGCAGGTTGCCGCTTTAGTTGCCTATTTAATTGGTTTTACCGTCATGCAATTAGCGATCGCATCTGGTGCTTTTTTCCTTGGCAGTGTCATCAAGGAAAAATTAGCCAAGCAAGCAACTCTAATTAGCAAGTTAATCGGATTGGCAATTATGGCGATCGGTACAACTTTTTTAGTGGGAGTTAAGTAAATTAATCTCGATGGGGCCAATTATTAATCGCTCTCTTGAGGTTATGGTGATCAGCAAATCTGATCGAAGAAAGGGCGTACACTATACGCCCCTACCAATCACACTAGGTGCAATATAGGGGCGCAGCCTCGATAGTGCGATCAAAGATTGTGTAGAGAGTTTGTAGGGTGGGCAATGCCCACCTTACATTTAAGCTAAAATAGAGCCAAGGAAGTTAGTAGAGAGAGAATGCTATTTTGTCAGCTATGAGCCAAACCTTACCTAAAACTGTTAATTTCGAGGAATTCGTTCTTTGGCTTCCTGAAAATTCTGGATTGCGTTATGAGCTACACAATGGAAATATTATTGAAATGGCACAACCCGCAGGAGAACACGAAGAAATCAAAGGATTTTTAACTGTTAAACTCAGTGGAATAATTGATAGACTAGGACTTCCTTATTTAATTCCTAACCAAGCGATTGTCAGACCTGCTGGTAAAAATTCTGGTTATTTTCCTGATGTATTAGTGCTAAATCGAACAAATCTTGCTCAGGAAAAATTATGGAAAAAAGAATCAATCCTTAGGGATGGTGCATCTATCCCTCTGATCATTGAAGTCGTATCGACTAACTGGCGTGATGATTACTACTTAAAATTTGCTGATTATGAAGAAATGGGTATTCCTGAATATTGGATTGTCGATTATGCAGCCTTGGGTGGGCGTAATTTTCTCGGCACTCCTAAACAACCGACAATCTCTGTTTGTCGCTTAGTTGAGGAAGAATATCAAATTCGACAATTTCGAGACAGCGATCGCCTGATCTCCCAGACTTTCACGGAATTAAATCTCACTGTCAATCAGATTTTCTTAAGTATGTAGAGCTTGCTGAATAAATCTAAAAACCTTGTTGGATAAGACTTTTAGACTTTTTGAAAATCAAAAAGTGCCAGTCCTTGAAGTGATCGGGGGGAAAATTCAGGTACTTTTTCCCTTTTTTAGGTTTCCGAGGGGAAGTAACCAAACAGTTTTTTATAATCAGATGCCAGATATCCTCGGTGAAAAAAGCCTAATTCTTCAGCAATTTCATGAATTAATTTTGTCTGATTATTTTGGTTAAGAGATTGATGTAAAGCATTAAGACGAAGCAATTTAAAATAATTGTAAGGAGACATTTGATAGAAGTCTTTAAATATATATTCTAAGGTGCGTTGACTTACTTCTAGTTCTTGACAAATCGTTGGAATAGTAAGATCAGAACGCAGATTTTTTCTCATCATTTCTTCGGCTTTTTTGAGGATAGAGGTGCGTCTGATAGTGTTTTTAGGAGGTTTAATATCTTTGGTTACTGCTAAAGTCAAAAGAAAATCTTTGACAATTTCTTCTTTTAATTTTTGATTGACAAAATTCAATATTAATGCTTTTCTTTGCTCAGATATTTGTTGGCGATTTAAATTAAATAGCATTTGATAAAGTTGATGACAAGAGTGTTGGAGATGACGAATTTTTTCCGATGGGCAAATCATAATAGAAGAAGCGGAAGCATTTAAAAACTTTTTCGCTTCTGGTAGCTCTAAAGTTTGGCACAATTGCTGCAGATAATTATCATTAACGTAAAGATGAAAACGATTGGAAAAAGGCTGTTGAAAAACGGAAATTTCTGATTTAGGGGGGATAATCCCCACATAGTTATTTTCTAATGAGTACAAATTTTGGAAGAAGACAGAATTCACCTGAACAGGAATCGCAAAAACCCACATTTGAGAATGAATTACTCCCGCAACATTCGTTAAACAATTACGTTGAGCTAACTCTAACATCACTTCATTGGTGATGATCCTTGAAAGATACCCTTCAAAATAATCGCCACTGAGTTGTAAAGCATCTAAGTTGAGAAATTCTCGATTCTGAAAATAGCGAGAAAAGTCACAAACATATTCACTTTTAAAGGTTAATTCCTGAGAATTAATGAAAATATCGGTCTTATTGTCAAAAATAAACATCTATATATAACTATTTGGTTATTGAGTGAAATTATTTTTTTTTTGCCCATCAATTTAAAAACTTGCGTTTTTTGGATCATCTTAGCATAGCGGAGTGAGTAGTATGAGTTACAGCAGAGTTGGTTTGTTAATTTTGTCCATCAGTGTAATTACAGTTAAATCTCTCACTTTTTTCCGTTATCAATTACTAAGGAGATTTTGATGGCTAAACAATGTATGCCATTTGAAGATTGCTCTGGGTCTGCGGTATTGGGTGGAGAAATTCCTCAATTACGTCCCCCGGCATTTTCTGATGACCCAAAATATACCACATTTACCCTGACTCCTAACTCAATATAAACACGAGATTACTTGCGAGTTTCAAGGTGCGAAGCTGCGAATAATTATCGTTACTATCACCAATGATGTTAGGGCGATAAATGATGATCAGTTATGAGCGATTATGAGAAAAAAGTGTACCAAAATAAGTTAGATAACTAGGCTGGTATCATTTTTATCGGTCACTAAGTAATAGGGCAAAATTAACTTCTTGGTTAGGATAGGCACTCATGCAAGAGGCAAGAGGTAGTTAGATATGTGTAATTAATTGTGTCTAGCTACTTAGATAACTAAAAATATCCACAACTTTCCATTGTAGAATAACCTGCCTAAAACCGACAAAATTTAAATATTAAACTATGGAAGAAAAACGCTATCCTGCCGAAAAATCAGCAGAAATTAAAAAATTATTAGATACAGCCACTTTATTTGTCGGTTTACCCCCTGAAAACCTCGCTCAAGTTACTTCTCATGCTGTCACCCGCACTCATCCTGCTAATCAGGCGATTTTATTAGAAAATGATTGGGGTGGTTCGGTTTACTTTATTCTGGATGGTTGGGTGAAAATTCGTACTTACGATAGGTCGGGTAAAGAAGTCACCTTAAATATCGTCGGTAAAGGGGAAATAGTCGGAGAAATGGCCGCTTTAGACGAATCTACCCGCTCCACCGATGCTATCACCTTAACCACGGCCACAATTAGTAGTATTCCCGCCCAAGATTTTATTAATCTGCTCACATCGGAACCTTTAGCGGGAATTCATCTTTCTCAATTAATGGCCAGGCGTTTGCGTCAACTTAACCGGCGTTTACGTTTACGGGAGGCCGATAGTCTCTCCAGAGTCGCCGATACTTTACTCTTTTTGGCCGAAGGTCAAGGACAAAAAAGCGGCCAGGGTACGATAATTCCTAATTTACCTCACCGGGAATTGAGTAGCATTAGTGGCCTGGCCCGGGAAACCGTGACCCGATCCTTGACCAAATTGCAGAAAAAAGGCCTGATTCAACGACAGCAGGAATCTCTCTGTATTCCCGATCTAGCCGCTTTAGGAAGAGCGATCTCCTAAATTCAGTTATCAGCTTCTGAAGGCAAAAGGTAAGACCCCCAACCCTAGGGCTGATTCATTCTCCGAATCTAATTCTTTTTTTTGCTACCCTTAATCGCTTATGAGGTAAGCTAGGGAGCAGGGGAGTACAGGTTTTTGCTTTCATGGTAGGTTGATTCATGAATCAACCTACAAAGCACGACGTTTTGACAAATTTTCAGCTATTTATTCCGAGAATTAGCTTAACATAGGAAAAATAACAGTTTTTGGTGTTACTAAGAAAATATAATGAGAGAAATTTGGGGATCCCTATTTATTTTTTTAGTCTGTCCTATAATCGGGGGACTGCCTCTGATCGATTGGATAAATTATCTAGTAACCGGACGTAAATTATCCCAATTAGGGACTGGTAATATCGGTGTAACTGCTGCCTTTTACCACGGAGGAAAATTAGTGGGAATTTTAGCAGTAATTTCGGAAGCAGCCAAGGGAATTATCGTTATTTTCCTAACCCGTGTCTTTTTTCCCACCGGCTCCTCTTGGGAATTATTAGCTTTAATTGCCTTAGTTATGGGGCGCTATTGGTTAGGAAAAGGCGCGGGAACTACTAATGTTTTCTGGGGATTAATTGTTCACGATTTTGTCGCTGTTTTTCTCACCTTAATTATTAGTGGGATTAGCTTTACTATTTTTCGAGAAAAATCTACGGGTAGATTGGTAGGATTATTTTTATTAGCTTTAATTCTCACCTTGCGCCGTCCCCAGGATTCAGGTTATATTATAATTGCCATTGCTTTAGCCTGTTTATTAGGGGCAATTTTTCAAAAAATAGCCGACGATTTAGACTTACCTGAAGCAAGTGTTAACAATGAATCAAAAACTATGTTTCGTTTTTTTCGTGGAGATCGATCGCTCCAAACTCTTGATGACAATCTGGCAGCTTCAAAAGTGGGACAAAAAGCCGCCACTTTAGCCTATCTTAAGCGTGCCGGTTATCCCATTCCTAGGGGTTGGATTTTACCACCAGGGGATGATCCACAACCATTAATAGAATCTCTTAATCCTGATATTAATCATCCCTTAGTAGTGCGATCTTCCGCTATTGGAGAAGATAGTGAAACCGCTTCATCTGCGGGACAATATACGACAATTCTTAACGTCATCGATCGAGAAAATTTAGCAGCGGCGATTTTGAGTTGCCAAACCTCCTATAATAGTCCTAATGCTGTTAATTATCGACTCGATCGAGGTCAAGAAAACACGGCCATGGCTGTGTTAATTCAAGAACAAATTCGAGGAGTTTTTTCGGGAGTTGCCTTCAGTCGTGATCCGATTAATCCTCTCAGTCTAGATGTGGTTATTGAAGCTTTACCCGGAGATGCCACCAGAGTTGTATCGGGAAGAATCACCCCCGAAAGTTATCGGGTTAATTTAGAAGAAAATATTATCATCGGAGCGGGAGATATTCCCCCAGCTATTATTCAACAGGTAGCTAATCTTTGTCGGCAATTAGAAACCCTTGATCATGGCATTCCCCAAGATATAGAATGGACTCATGACGGACGAAAATTATGGTTATTACAGTGCCGTCCTATCACTAATTTACAGCCAATTTGGACAAGAAAAATCGCAGCCGAAGTTATCCCCGGGGTGATTCGTCCTTTGCCTTGGTCAATTAATCGTCCTTTAACCTGTGGAGTTTGGGGAGATATTTTCCAGTTAGTTTTAGACAAAAAAGCCCTCGATTTGGATTTCAAGGAAACAGCGACTTTACACTATCAAAGAGCTTATTTTAATGCTTCTTTGTTAGGAACAATTTTCCGTCGCATGGGATTACCTCCAGAAAGCTTAGAATTCCTGACCAAAGGGGCAAAGTTTACCAAACCACCCTTAACGGCAACTTTGGCTAATTCTCCCGGTTTATTAAAACTTTTAGGACGGGAATTACAGTTAGAAAAAGACTTTAGCCAAGATCAAAAAAACTATTTTATCCCGACGCTCGAAAAAATTAACGCTACTTCCCCAGAAGCTTTATCTTCAGGGGAGATTTTAGAGCAAATTGAGGAGATTTTAACCCTCTTAAAAAAAGCCACCTATTATAGTATTCTTGCCCCTCTTAGCTTCGCTTTGCGTCGCAGTATTTCGCAAGTACCTTTTGAGAGATTGGATAACTCCCAAGCACCAGAAATAGCCTCGATGCGATCGCTATCTGAACTGAGAAAAAATACGATCGATCGAGATTTTGACTCAGCTTTTTCCCTCTGGTTAGAAACCTACGGTTATTTAAGCGAAGTGGGAACCGATATTTCGATACCGAGATGGCGAGAAAATCCCCAATATCTGCTACAATTATCCTTAGATATTCCCAACAATAATAGCCATAAAAAAGTTAAATCTTCCCATACTGTCCAAAAAAGACTAAATATCAAAAACCAAGTCACTCAAGTTTACTCCCGTCTTTTAGCTCACCTACGCTGGCATTTTCTCGCATTAGAAAACCTCTGGTTACAGCAGGAAATATTATCGGAGACGGGAGATATATTTTATCTAAATTATTCAGAAGTTACCCAGTTAGGTCAGAATAATAAAATCGCCAATCTTAACCAGATTATCCACCAGCGTCGCCAACAATTCCAAGAAAACTCTCAATTAACCGATATTCCCTATATCGTTTATGGACAACCCCCGCAAAGAGAATTTTTAGTCTCGAATTTAACTGCTAAAAAACGCTTACAGGGAATTGCCGCTAGTGGGGGGACAGTGGAAGGACGAGTCAAAATTATGCCAACCCTACAAAATCTAGAAATTGCCCCTAATACTATTCTCGTTATTCCCTATACTGACTCAGGATGGTCCCCTTTATTATCCCGGGCTGTGGGCATTATTGCCGAGGTGGGGGGACAATTATCCCATGGTGCTATTATTGCCAGAGAATACGGAATTCCGGCGGTTATGGATGTGCATAATGCCATGAAATTGTTAAAAGATGGTCAATTCATTCGTCTCGATGGCAGTCAAGGAATTATTGAAATTCTCTAGGCATTAGGTGTAGGGTGTGGAGTGTGGGGGGATCACTGCGTGCGCGTTGCGGGGGAAGAATAAATAAAAATAATCTCCTGAATACTGACTCCTAACCCAATGGTAGATGTGGGATTTTTGCGGGAATTTAAATTAACATTCCGCAATATTTACAAATTCTTAAAAATTAATTGAGAAAGATTTTTATTTAACAACGATGTTGCAATGGTTACAGCGATTTGATAGAATTTCATAGTGGGCTATTCTGTGCGTTTTTGGGCAGCAACGGTTGAAACCCTTGCCACACCTAGAAGGTAATCCTAATGAAGACAGGTAAATGAGTCAATTTCACCCACAACGATGATCTTTTTTTTGTGTAGTTTTATTGCAAAAAAAAAGTTTTTTTGACAAAAAGCAGAAAGTATGAATTAGGAAGTGGGGTAGTGGGGTAGTGGGGTAGTGGGGAAATTGAAGTAAAACCCCAAAACCCCAAAACCTAAAACCTGCCTTCTGCCTCTTGCCTCTTGCCTCTTGCCTCCTCTAACATCTTCTCCAACAGCCAACCCCTAACGCTCCTTTTGCCGAGGTTATCTGCTATTTTCCAATAAAAACCTTCTTTCTGCCCGAACAATTGCCTCTCTAGTGGCTAAAACTGCTTCTGTATCCACCGAAAGAGAAGTCACACCCCAAGCAATCAGATCATCGATAATTTCAGGATACTGAACGATGGCCATCCCGCAAACGGAACAGGGAATCTGTAAAACTTTTGCTTGAGTGATAATTTGTTTTAAAGCTGCCCTGACTGCGGGATGACGGGCGTTAAAATATTCTGAGAAATCTTCTCGATCGCTACCTAAAAGTAATTGAGTTAAATCATTAGTACCAATAGCGATTAATTGTACCCCCGCTTGCACATAATCCCCCAATTGAAAGATTACCCCCGGTACTTCCACCATTATCCCCAATTGAAAAGAAGGGACTTGAGTGAGTAAAGCCGATTGTACCCGTTGCCGGCAAAAAATAAATTCTTCCACCCCGCGGACAAAGGGAAGCAGTAAATTAATATTGGTGGCGCTGGTGGTTTGTACCCGTCGTAAAGCTTGCAATTCCAGATCGAATAGAGTCGCATCTAATATATAACCATGGGTTCCCCGACTGTCTTTAGCCGAATGTTGAGCATCAAAAGAACGGTAAAATAAAGGCTTAGGCTGGATACTAAGGGCAAATTGTGCGATTAAATCACTTAATCTCTCGATTAATTCCCCTTGATGCTCTGGTGTTAACCATTCTTCTAGGCTACGCTGAGAAAGTAACTCTAAAATCATCCATTCTGAGCGCAATAAACCGATCCCATCAATAGGCAGATTTTGGATTCTGGCAATACTTTCAGTTTGACTGAGATTAACCATCAAACGGGTGGCAATTGCCGTCCCGTCGGTTTCTCTGGGGGGTTGCGGGGGTAAGGAAATATTTTCCTGAGATGCTAGAGAAATAATTCCCCTCGTACCATCTACTAAAATTATCTCTCCTGAGCGGATAATTTCCGTGGCATTTTTCACCCCGACAATGGCAGGAATGGCTAATTCCCGGGCTAAAATAGCACCATGGCTAGTTAATCCCCCCTGTTCCGTGATCATTGCTCGAATTTGGCGTAAATGGGGCAGTTTTTGGGGAGGTAAATTAGTAGTAACCAGAATGCAATCCTGAAAATTTGCCTCTGGGGAGTCGAAATTGCTGATAACTTTTGCCACTCCCGATACCAACCCCGGGGATGCCCCTAATCCTCTTAGGGGATAATGGGAGGTAGTAGCGGTGATTTCTTGACTGTGACAGTTGAGAATATAAATTTGACCATCCAGCATCATCAGCCATTCTATGCTGGTTAACGTCGGTTTTTCCGTAAGCAGAGATTGAACCAGTTGACAAAGGCGATCGATGGCGAAATTATCTAAACAGTGGCTTTCCTGTAAACTGGGTGCTAATAATTGTGGCGCAAGCAGATTACTGTCACTATTGAGATAATAAGCGCGGGATTTATTGCCTAATTGCCGACTGCGTAATTGACCGGAGCGATCGATAATATAGGTATCCGGTGCCACTTCTCCATTCACTAAACTGTGTCCTAACCCCCAAACCGCCTGAATTTGCCAGTTATCGTCATTAATCAACACATTTCCCGCACAATTGGCTGGTAATAACGGTTGTACCAGTAAAGATAATTGAACGTTTTCTAAACCAATTCCCATTTTTCGCCAATAAAATAGACTTCTGGCGCTGAATAACTCCGCCCAAGCTTGTTTTAGGGCATTTTCTAGATTATCTGCTTTAATTCCACTGATTGGGGCAGAAAATAACCCTAGAGTTCGCCGAGCCAGATTGGCTGGTAGGGAAAAGCGCCATACTAGGGTATCCATGGATAATTGTGCCACGGCCGCCCCTAGTTCTTCTAACCAGAGAGGAGGAATTGCTGCTTGTAAAATGGCGCTCCGACTCTTTTTAGCGACTAATTGCAGAGCTTTTGCGTCATCTACGTCTAAATAGAGGGAAGATTGCGGAAAATCAGTCAAGAACGAGTCAGCCTTGTTGATAGTTTCCAAAAATTCCGCAAAAATGTGGTTAAAAATGGCAAATCCCCTGATAATTGGGTATCCTCGCTGGTGTAATTCACTGGCAATAAAAGCTTTTTCCCCCACCAGGGGGCGATCAGAAGCACTAATGCGATCGAGCCAGCAAAGAATGGTCACGGGATTTGTTAAGAATGATGAAAGGATTCTAAAATAATCTATGTGATTTTTGTAACTTTTTACTTTTATCTGCTAGTTTAACTCACCGTCACCATCTTGAGGATAATCTGGGAAGTAGGGTGTGGGGAGATAGGGAAGTGGGGAAGCTGTCTCATCACCCCATCCCCTATCCCCTAACCCCTATCCCCTAACCCCTATCCCCTATCCCCTATCCCCTGATAGCTGATAAGATAGGATTCGGACAATATTTGATCGCTGCGAGAAATTCATGGACACACCTGCGAAAGTTTTGTTAGTGGATGACGAACCGGGGGTTCGTGAATCTGTGCAAGCATATCTACAGTACGGGGATGACTTCGAGGTAAGAACTGCTAGTAATGCTAACGAAGCCTGGGATTTACTCAATCAAGAAATTCCGGAATTAGTCATCTCCGACATTATGATGCCGCAGGTGGATGGCTATCAGTTTCTGAAGAAATTGCGCGAAGATGCTCGTTTTCAGACAATTCCCGTGGTTTTTCTCACTGCTAGGGGGATGACCAGCGATCGCATTCAGGGTTATAATGCTGGTTGTGATGCTTATTTATCCAAGCCTTTCGATCCCGAAGAATTAGAAGCATTAATCAAGTCTTTAATCGAGCGCCGTCGTCAATCCTTGCAAGCCACCAGCGAAAACGCTAGATTAGAAGAAATTGCCCGAGATATTCGGGAATTAAAACAGCAGGTGGGACAACATAACACTTTTACTACTACTCCCCCCCCGATTAAAATTGACCTTACCCCCCGGGAACAAAGCGTTTTAGATTTAGTAGCGGAGGGATTGATGAATAAAGAAATTGCCAGTCGTCTAGAAACCAGCGTCAGAAACGTAGAAAAATACGTCAGTCGCTTATTTAGCAAGACTGGTACTAATAGTCGCACGGAATTGGTACGTTTTGCCCTAAAACACGGTTTAACCAGTTAAAATCGACAGAGACACAGAGAACACAGATTATAAGTAGTCGTGGAAAATTAATTTTGCACGACTACTTAGGGTTTGCTGAATAAATCTAAAAACCTTGTTGGATAAGACTTTTAGACTTTTTTCCCCTCGAAAAGTGCTTTAGCTAGGGGTGATCGGGGGGAAAATTCAGGTACTTTTTCCCTGAAAATTAGGTAGTTGACTACCTGAAAATCGATAAAACCCCACACCCCACACCCCACACTCCACACCCTGCCCCTAGGAAAAGCTTTTTGCCGCAAACCCTACTTAACCGAGTAAGATTGACATCCTCGCCGCCCTAAAAGTGCGGCGATTCCTAAACCTCACGATTTAAGTTTCTGCTTCAACCACCGTTGCATACCACGGTTAAAAAACCATGTACTGTCTTACACAA
>VYLV01000381.1_pt1 | contig 12477 bp, 13 predicted proteins | sample 5114191 | NCBI WGS metagenome assembly VYLV01 (sample SAMN12291782, study PRJNA351875) | freshwater metagenome | isolation source: freshwater lake | place: USA: Michigan, Little Long Lake | collected 2013-08-08 | reverse complement strand
GATTCCTAAACCTCACGATTTAAGTTTCTGCTTCAACCACCGTTGCATACCACGGTTAAAAAACCATGTACTGTCTTACACAAAGTCCACAGACTTTCGCGACCTTTCAGAAGCTCGATTCCGTGTGTCCCACGGTACGGTTCTGACTAAACGCTTCTTGTACTTGTTGCGCGCGACTTTTTACCCGGACAAGCTTTTCTGAACGGAACTCCCTAAGCCGAGTTTTCAAGGTGCTGTCCGCCCACTTGGTTTTCGAGACGGTCTTTTTGATTCTAACGTAAAGCCAACCTAGAACGGCGGGGTTTCCCACCCAAAATTTTCGATGATCATTTTTCTAGTCCGAAAAGCTCGCTCTTGAAAAAGGGGACAATTGTTAAATATTATTAAAATAATATTTACTAATTAACCAAAATACCAGTGAAACTAGCTCAAGCTCAGACGATATTAACAGACACTTTAACCGTATTTTGGGGAGAATGGCTAGATTTACGCGCTAGAGTCCTTCAGATCGCAGCCACAGGTTTAGTTTCTCCCCTAATCTATATTATTGGTTTCGGGTTGGGGTTGGGAAGCGCCCTCGATCGCTCGATGAAACCCTCGATCGGCGATTCTTATCTAGAATTTATCTTACCCGGAATGGTGGCCCTGTCCTCAATGGCGATCAGTTTCGGGGGAACTACCTTTTCGATCTGTGGCGATCGCTTATTTAGTAAAACCTTCGAGGAATTATTATTACTTCCCGTCCATCCCCTCTCATTATTTTTAGGCAAAGTTTTCGCGGGAATTTTGCGGGGTGTCATGACTTCTGCAGCAGTGATTCTCGTTGCTATCTTGTTTACAGGAAAATTTGCCAGTTTTCTCAATCCCCTCTTTTTATTAGTTTTAATCTTAAATTGTGCCGTCTTTGCCAGTTTAGGGGCAATTGTCGGATTGCGAGTTACATCCCTCGAAAGTGTCGGTCTGTATAATAACTTTATAATCGTGCCGATGTCTTTTTTAGGAGCAACTTTTTTCGATCCACAAACCTTACCCTGGCCATTAAAAATTATTGTTTATTCCTTGCCCCTCACCTATGCTAGTCTGGGATTAAGAGCCGCAGCCTACGATATCAATCAATTTCCTTGGTTCGCTATCCCCATTCTATTAATCGTCGCTATTCTTCTCTCGATCATCGGTGCTTATCAATTCTCCCATCAAAGGGATTAAATCAGTGATCAGTAATCAGTAATCAGTAATCAGATTTTAGTTTTCGGTGAACAGTATTCAGTGGCAAGTTCCGAGCTTTCTTTTCACTGTTTACTGTAATCCTGAATCCTATCTCCTGACTCCTATCTCCTGACTACTTTTTACTTTGAATAAATATATCCTTTTTTATAAACCCTACGAGGTATTATGTCAGTTTACTGATGAAAATGGGCGCTCGACTTTAAAAGATTATATTCCCATCCCCAATATCTATTCTGTCGGTCGTTTAGATAGGGACAGTGAGGGATTATTATTACTCACAGATAACGGTCAATTACAGCATCGTTTGGGTCATCGTCAATTTGCTCATCCGCGTACCTATTGGGTACAAGTCGAAAGAATTCCTGACCTAAACGCTTTAGAAAAATTGCGTCAAGGTCTTCCTATTCAGGATTATCGCACTCGACCGGCAATAGTTAATTTACTAGATTTTGAACCAGATTTACCCCCCAGAGAGCCACCGATTCGTTATCGAAAATCTGTCCCCACCGCTTGGTTAGAAATCACCTTAACTGAGGGGAGAAATCGTCAGGTAAGACGGATGACTGCAGCTGTTGGTTATCCCACTTTAAGATTAATTAGAACAGCCATTACTATTGACAAAAACAATAAATTATGCTTAACAGAATTACAACCCGGTCAATGGCGAGAAGTGACTGAAAAAGAGAGAAAAGCCTTAGAAAGGTTATAATTTTTGTAAGTAACCTTGATAACCAAAATTGAATGTATAGTTTGGGACTTGCTCAGATGATCCACAATTATCTATAATCGTGAATATTAAACCGAAGGACAAATATGAAAGTTAAAATTAAAAATCTTGGCATTTTAAAACAGGCAGAATTCAGTCTAGGCGACCTGACAATTATCTGTGGTGGTAATAATACAGGTAAAACTTATGCTACATATTCTTTATTTGGTTTTTTATATACTTGGCGAAGACTATTAATGTTGCCAAAATTTGGACTCAAAGAAAAAATTGATCAACTACTTTCTGATGGTGTAATTAGTCTCGATCTACAGGAGTATGTTCAACAGTGTGAAAGTATTCTTACTACAGGTTGTCAAAGATATGTTCGACAAATACCTGAAGTTTTTGCGGCCAACGAGGAGAGGTTTAAAAATGTTGATTTTCAGATAGAATTAAATTTTGACAATATTCAATTTAAAAAGAAGTATGAAAGGAAAATTAGTACAGCAACATTGGAAATTATCTCGATTAGCAAACCTGAAAATAACCCCTATTTATCCATTACATTGCTAAGAGAAAAATCTAATATAAATCTGTTAGTTAATGTTCTTGAAGAGATCATTGACAACAGTATCAAAGATATAATTTTCTCTCAGTTTTTTCCCAGGCCATTTATTGCCAGTGCAGAAAGGACAGGAGCGGCAATTTTTCGCAAAGAGTTAAATTTTGCTCGTAATCGTTTACTGGAAGAAATTAGCAAAAATAGCAATTTTAATCCTAGAGAACTGTTATTTAATGTTTCTCAGGATTATGCGCTCCCGGTCAAAGAAAATGTAGATTTTACTAGACAAATAGAAACAATTGTCAAAAAAACTAGCTTTATTGCCGAAAATCATCCCAGTATTTTAGAAGATTTTGCCGATATTATTGGTGGTCAATATATGATTACTAGCAATGATGAACTTTATTACATTCCTAAAGGAAAAAAACTTAGACTATCGATGGATGAAAGTTCTAGTGCTGTACGTTCTCTTTTAGACATTGGCTTTTATTTAAGACACGAAGCTCGCATCGGAGATTTGTTAATGGTAGATGAACCTGAATTAAATCTCCATCCAGAAAATCAACGCCGTATCGCTAAACTTTTCGCTCGACTGATCAACATTGGTATTAAAGTTTTTATCACTACTCACAGTGATTATATTATCAAAGAAATCAACACATTAATTATGCTCAACCATGATCAACCACACCTGAAACAAATTGCCGCAGAAGAAGGCTATAGACAAGAGGAATTATTATCGGCCGATCAAGTTAAAGTCTATAGTGCTGAAGAAGCTTTAGAGATGTTAAAAGGAAAAAAAAGAAAGACAAAATCACACACTTTAACCCACGCTAAAATTGATCCAGAAATGGGTATTGAAGCGCGCAGTTTTGATACTACTATCGAAAAGATGAATCGTATTCAAGCGGCTATTATTTGGGGTGAGGAGTAATGTCTGATATTGCTATCCTCAAAGAAATGATTAAGGATTGTGCGATAGTAGAGTTGGAATATCAAAAAAATACAAACGAGATAGCTATTTACTGAAACTGACAGAAACTCAAGATAACTATTCGTTTGTGGTTAATGGAATGCCGAAACCCGATGAGGTTATTGTGATCAAGCTAGATGAGTTTTTTGATGTCCGCAGAATTTTTACTGGTAGTAAAGGTGAGTGTAAGCGTGCAGATTTTATAATTATCGCTAATACCACTTCTGAAAAAGTTATCCTTTGTTTGGAAATGAAGAAAAGCAGAGATGATAATTCATCGATAATTAAACAATTAAAAGGAGCCAAATGCTTTGTCTCTTATTGTCGTGAAATCGGACGCTTATTTTGGAATCAACCCGATTTTCTTCAGGACTATCAATATCGCTTTGTTAGTATTAAAAATATCAGTATTTCTAAAACAACCACCAGCAGCCGTCAATTTTCTCAAAAAAGTGAGATTCATGATCAACCAGAAAAAATGTTAAAAATTTCCGCTAAAGCCAAGCACTTTCAAGAATTAATTTAGTCCTATAGCTTGACATTATGAACGATTTAATCTCGATCGAATAACGATCTTTTGCCGAGAGTGCCGAAAGAGCCTTATCGATGCTCATTTTTAAAAACTTCAAACACCTGCCGGCTGAAATATTTTAACTTATCAGCCACCTTAGGAGAGGGTTGATAATTGCCGACTAATTGCCAATTTTCCACCGTAGATAGTCGCCAAGCGGTTCCTTGATGGTTAAAAGCCTGCATTTCTAAGCCAATCAAACGCTGATGCTGATCCTCGCTATCGAGATGAAAACGAATTTGTACCAGAATACTGCGCCCTTGAATTCTGGGACTCCAACCGGGAAAATGGAAAGCGATATCGATCGAGTCGGGATCTGTTAACTCCCTTGTGTGGGGATCATTGCGCCAAGGTTTCAGATCTGCCTTTGCATCGGGGAATTGTTGCTTAAACAGGTTGACGAGTGTGGCGATCTTCGCCGTTAATTCTAATCCTTTTGCCTGTTCCGACGCATTCATGCTCACCTCTGATAATTGCTTATAAAGTAACTATTTATACAGTTTAGCCCTGCTTTTTGCGACTATTGCACCAATTATAACGATATTTTCTCGATCGAGTCCAAAATGCCGCACCTGTCAATCCAGATAGCGCGGCCAAAAAGACAAAATCAAAACTAAACTAGAAAATAGGATAATCGACAGGAACAGTATTTTCTATGAATCCCCAAGAGTCTCTATTACAATCGATCGAAAAATTAGGCTATCGGGTTACGGTGGGTGATGTGGCGGCAAAATCGGGTTTAGAGATTAACGCTGCACAACAGGGATTATTAGCTTTAGCTGCGGAAGCGGGGGGATATTTACAGGTAGCAGATACGGGGGAGATTATCTATCTTTTTCCCGAAAATTTTCGCTCGATTCTTCTGAATAAATATTGGCAATTAAAGTTAAAAGCTTTCGGTAGTAAAATCTGGCAAGTAGTTTTTTATGTTATTCGCATTTCCTTTGGCATTGTTTTAATTATTTCGATTTTAATCCTCTTGCTGGCTATTCTGGCTATCCTGATAGGCTTAATGTTCAAAGATAGTGACTCGGATAACAATTCGGGAAATAGCAAAATTAATATTAACTTCTTTCCCACGGACTTTTTCTGGATTTTTTATCCCGATTTTGGTAATAACTACTACGAAAGAAGAGATAGGGAAGTTAAGGCAGAAAAACCCGCTAGTAAGATGAATTTTCTGGAGTCAGTTTTTTCTTTTCTTTTTGGCGATGGCGATCCTAATTTTAATTTAGAGGAGAGACGCTGGCAAACTATCGGTCAAGTAATTCAAAATAATCGTGGCTCGATTATTGCTCCACAAATTGCTCCCTATCTCGATAGTATTACCCCCAGTCATGAGGAGACAGAAGACTATGTTCTGCCAGTTTTAACTCGCTTTAATGGTTTGCCGCAAGTGTCCGATCGAGGCGATATTATCTATTATTTTCCCGATCTACAGGTGACAACCAAAGAGAGAAAAGTACAAGCATTGTCACCCTATCTAAGAGAAAAAAGCTGGAAGTTTAGCGAAGCGGATAGTGGTCAAATTATCTTAGCTTTAGGTTTAGGGGGGGTTAACTTTATCCTCGCTTTAGTTTTAGGATTTTTGCTCAACAGTGATAGTGTCGATTTGAGCGGTTCTCTGGGGTCGATAGTCACAGGGATCTACGGTTTTCTCCTCAGTTATGCCGCTGCTTTTTTGGGGATTCCCCTCGGTCGTTATTTCTTTTTGCAGTGGAGAAATGAGCGGGTTAATCAACGCAATCAACAGCGAGAAAAAAGAGCAGATTTATTAGCCCAAAATAATCCTGAATTAGAGCAAAAACTTGCCTACTCTCGTCAATTCGCTGACCAAAAAGTGATTACAGATGCTGATATTAGTTATTCTACTGATCAAGACTATCTCGAACAAGAGATCGAGCGTTCCGATAAAATCGATCGAGAATGGCAAAAACGCTTAGAATCGCCCGATTAATCCCTAAAATCCCCACCAGTAAGTTTACTAAAAAGAGGGCGAAGGCAATTCGCCCCGACCAGAAAAAATGCTCTTTAAGTAAGTAGTTATAATTCAATTGAAGATAGATTCTGCCCGCTATATCTCACTTATGCAGAAATACCGACAATCAGCAATTATCAATGACTCTTAAATGATGACAAATGTCGGGGGGTTTGGGGGGTAGAACCCCCCAAAGGCTTGGATTGAGTGATAAAATCGGAAGTAATGCCAAATGTTAGCCGAGAGTTTCTGACAATTTTTAACACCTCCCTACTTAACTTAAACGATCGAGAGTGCGATACTGAATTGCTTCGGCAACGTGGGAACTTTTCAGCATTTCACTATCTCCTAAATCGGCAATGGTGCGGGCAACTTTGAGAATGCGATCCATTGCTCGGGCCGATAAACCCAATTTTCGGATTGCCCCTTCTAAAATATGGCGACTGCTATGATCAAGAGCGCAAAAACCCCGCAAATGCTCGGAATTCATCTCCGCATTAGAGCGAATCCCCGTATTCTGAAAGCGATCGCTGGCCTTTTGTCTGGCCCTTTCTACCCGTTGCCGCACTCGGTTTCAGGCGATTTACCGTCACTTGTAGGTCAATACGGTCTAAAAGCGGTCCCGATAATTTCGCCCAATATTGTTCCCGTTGTCGCGGTGAACAGCTGCAGGGTTGCACCGAATCGCCGTAATAACCACAGGGACAGGGATTAGTACTGGCCACTAGGGTAAAACGCGCCGGAAAAGCGACGGAAAGACGAGTGCGAGAAATGCTCACATAACCATCCTCTAGGGGTTGCCGGAGATATTCCAAGACACTGCGCTTAAATTCCGTTAATTCGTCCAAAAATAAAATACCACGGTGGGAAAGAGAGATTTCTCCCGGTCGGGGATAAGTGCCACCTCCCACCAGCGCTGCCCCGGAAGCGGAGTGATGGGGACTGCGAAAAGGACGCTCGCGCACCAGGGAACCTCGATCTTTCAGTAATCCGGCGACGGAATGAATCTGGGAGACTTCTAGGGATTCGGCAAAGGTTAACTGCGGCAGAATTCCGGGTAAACGTCGCGCTAACATGGTTTTACCGCTGCCCGGCGGCCCGACAAAAATTAGGTTATGACCCCCAGCTGCGGCAATTTCCAGGGCCCGACGGCCAATTGCTTGACCTTTGACATCCTTGAGATCGGGGAGATTTACCTGTGATCGCCCAAATTCCTCGGCAGCGTTAAAAGTCATCGGTGAATAGCGATCGGGTTCATTTAAGAAATTTACCACTTCCGATAGATGACGAAACCCATAAACTTGTAAGCCTTTAACCACGGCCGCTTCTTTGGCATTATCGGCGGGAACCACTAAACCCTTAATCCCCATTTTTTCGGCAGCGGCAGCAATGGGTAAAACCCCCGCCACGGGACGCAAACTACCATCGAGGGATAATTCGCCTAAAAAGAGAAAATCCCCCAATAAACCGGCTTCTACCTGTTCGGAAGCCCCCAAAATGCCGATACTAATCGGTAAATCATAAATTGGCCCCTCTTTGCGGATATCGGCGGGACTTAAATTGATGACAATTTTGCGGATGGGAAAGGCAAATCCGGCATTTTTTAGGGAAGCTTTTACCCTTTCTTTCGACTCCTGCACTGCGGTATCGGGTAAACCCACCACGGCAATTCCGGGTAATCCCCCCGATACATCCACCTCTACCCCGATTTTAATGGCATCGATGCCGATAATTGCCGCACTCCAAACCCTTGCTAACATTTTGGCTCAAGTAAAAATAAAGTGAGTTCTTAGGAAAATGAAACAGGATGTTAGGCTAGTTTTCCGCATAAAAATGATTTTATCTGGGAATTTACCCTGAAAATCACCGTATTTATCGGGATAACCTCACCAGAAAAGCTGAGAGCTTAATGGTATAGTTGAAAAAAAAGCAATTTGTCTATGAGCGAGACTATTTTTAGCAAAATTATCCGGAAAGAAATTCCTGCCTCGATCGTCTATGAAGATGATCTGGTCCTCGCTTTTCGAGATGTTAATCCCCAAGCACCCACCCATATCCTCATTATCCCCAAAAAACCGATTCCGAAACTAGAGGAAGCCAGCGACAGCGATCGAGATTTATTGGGACATTTGTTACTAACTGTTAAAAAGGTGGCCGCCGAAGCTAAATTAAGTCAAGGTTATCGAGTGGTGATTAATAATGGGGAACAGGGAGGTCAAACCGTCGATCATCTTCATGTCCATCTCTTAGGCGATCGCCAAATGGCTTGGCCCCCCGGGTAAACTCCCATTGTTTTCCCGCATTTTTGCGGAATTCTAGAGCTAGAAGCCTTCTTTTCCGAGTCTGTCTTCTCGATTTAGTTACCTTTTGCTCCTGATGAATAAGTCTATTTCTGCGATCGCATTGGCCAGCACCCTGCTGCTATTTCCCTTCACCCCTACGACTCTCGCTCAATCGGAATGCTTTCTCCAAAGAGCAGATGGACAACACATAGATCTTAGCCGTCTCTGTGGCGGTTCATCTAGAAATAGGAAAAATTCCCCGCAAGTTTATCAGCTACCGATTCAACGCCGGGTTAACGGCATTCCCACGGTGATGGTGGTTTTTAATAACCGTCACTATTATGAAATGCTTTTTGATACAGGTGCTAGTGGCATCGTCCTTACCGATGCCATGGCAAAAGCGATGAAAGTCAAACGGGAAAGGGAAGTACTCGCTCATACCGCTGGCGGTGTCGTTAGGGTTTATCTTGGTCGCATTAATTCTATTAAAGTTGGCGAGGTGGTTTTATCTAATCAGATTGTTGGTATTTCTCCCCAAATGGAAGGGTTAGGACTCTTGGGACAAACTTTTTTTGGTTCCTATGATGTCACGATCAAAAAAGATGTGATCGAATTACGTTATCGTTCATAGTCTGACGGGAAAAATGATCGCTTTCCTGACTCTAATCTAAAGTTTCTCTCTCTATTTGTTCCCGTTCGATCGCTTCAAATAAGGCCCGGAAGTTGCCTTCTCCAAAACCTCTAGCGGCATGACGGCGCTCGATTAATTCAAAAAAGAAAGTCGGCTGGGAAAAAATTGGTTTAGTGAAAATTTGCAGTAAAGTCGGCTTTTCTGGGAGGGAATGACTATTTTGTTCAAAATCGATGAGAATTTCCTGTTTTTTAATTTCTGACCATTCCCAATCAGCAATATTAAAATCTTTTTTTTGATAGTTAATTTGTTGATAATAACTATTGGGAACTGACAAAAAATCTACTTTTCTTTCTTTTAATTGTTGAGTTAATTTTAAAATATTTGCTGTTTTTAAAGCAATGTGTTGAATGCCAGATTTTTGATTAATATCTAAAAATTCTTGAATTTGAGAACTGTTACTATCTGGCTCATTAATCGGTAATTTTAATTCAGTTTCGGGGTGAACAAGTACCTGAGAATAAAGACCAGAACGCTCCGTTTTAATAGTAAAAGTTTGCCTTTTTTTAAAGCCTAAATTTTCCTCATACCAATTGGCTGTTAACTCTAAATTCCCCTGAAAAACATTTAAAACTAAATGATCAATTGCCAGAATATCCTGATTATATTGTTGCTTACTATCATACTCAATTAGATTAGGATCGGCTAAAATTGGCGTGATTCCCTGTCTTTCAATTAACGTATGTTTGAGATTAGCAATGCTAGAGATTTGACAGCTTTTTATCTTACCCCTAGCCAAAACAGTTTCCTCAATAAAAATGTCCTGTTTAATTCTCCTAGCTAAACTATCTAAATCCTCCACTTGAAAAGCTATATCCGCCACCCCTTCAGGATATTTACTTAAAAATTCCGCCACGGGACTAAGGGAATTTAAGGGAGAAGATAAGATAAAAATAATCTGTTTAGTTTTATCTTTTTGGATGCCATTGCCAACTATTTCCGTGTGCGTGTGGAGATTAACTAAACTTGCGATCGTCTGAAAATCCATCACCCGCACAAACCAATCTCGCCATTTTTTGGCCGATTCTACATAAAAATGAATATGATCAATAAACATAGATAAAGTCAAAAAAGGGGGTTTTTCAGTGAGCAGTAAACAGTCAACAGTAAACAGTGAGCAGTAAACAGTGAGCAGTAAACAGTAAACAGTGAGCAGTAAACAGTGAGCAGTAAACAGTGAGCAGTGAGCAGTAAACAGTGAGCAGTAAACAGTAAACTTACATCTGATAACTGATAACTGATAACTGATAACTGATAACTGATAACTGATAACTGATAACTGATAACTGATAACTGATAACTGATAACTGATAACTGATAACTGATAAATGATAACTGAAAAAGCTGACGACTAAAAAAAGAGATGACTATCGGGTTGAATATTAATTTCCATGGGGACGGCTTGGGGTTCAGCATTCATGGCAAAATAGATAGCATCGGCGGCGGTTTGAGCGGTTAACATTTTAGTGCGATCAACTTTTAAGCTCACCTGATCCCAAAAAGGAGTATCCACACCACCAAAATAGAATAAAGTCATTTTAATACCATAGCGTTTTAACTCATCGGCCAAACATTTACTAAAACCGACCACCCCGTACTTAGAAGCACAATAAGCGGCAGCCATAGCCATAGAATGCTTACCTAAAATTCCCACCACATTACAGATATGACCGTACTTATTTTCCTTCATCACATTAGCCGCAGCCTGACAGGTATAAAAACTCCCCTTCAGATTGAGGTCGAGCATTTTATCTAAATCTTCCGGCGTAATTTTATTGTATTGTTTCATCACCCCGGCCCCAGCCGCATTAACCAACACATCCAACCGGCCGTAATGGGAGACAATTTTTTCCATCAAAGTTTCTACCTGAGTCGGATTGGTGATATCCGTCGGCACAATTAAAGAGGGACAACCCAACTCACTAGCTAAATTAGATAAATTATCGGCATTTCTGGCCACTAATACGAGTTTATGACCATTAACAGCTAGTTTACGGGCTAAAGTAGCACCGATACCCCCCGTAGCACCGACAATCAGGACAACTTTTTCGCTCATAATTATTGATAATTCTTTACAAATCTTATTGTAGGCCTTTCGCCCCAGAAAAGCATCGACAGTCACGCCCCTTTGATTAAGCTTTAGCCAACTTCTGATAGGATAAACCGTGACAATGTAAAGAAATTTTTATGACTGTACTGACCGAAGGAATCGCGCCCCACGGTGGGCAATTAATTAATCGTATTGCTACCGCTGCCGAAAAAGCAGAATTTCTGGCCCTAGCTGAAAAACTACCGCGAGTTTCCTTAGATGAACGAGCGCTCTCGGATTTAGTTATGATTGCTATTGGTGGTTTCAGTCCCCTCAAAGGCTTTATGGAACAGGACGACTACGAAAAAGTCGTCGATGATATGCGTCTAATCAATGGTTTACCCTGGGCAATTCCCGTGACTCTTTCCGTTAGCGAAGAAGTGGCGGATCCCCTCAAAGAAGGCAACTGGATTCGTTTAGATGACAGCGCAGGCAACTTTGTCGGAGTCCTAGAGCTAACCCAAAAATACCGTTACAATAAGGCCCACGAAGCAGTTAACGTCTATCGTACCGACGACCAGAAACATCCCGGGGTAAAAGTCCTCTACGAACAGGGAGAAATTAACCTCGCAGGTCCAATATGGTTGCTTCAGCGCGATCCTCATCCTCAGTTTCCCAAATATCAGATCGATCCTCTGCAATCGCGGAAAATGTTCCACGAAAAAGCTTGGAAAACGATTGTCGGTTTCCAAACCCGTAATCCCATCCACCGGGCCCACGAATACATCCAAAAATGCGCCCTAGAAGTGGTAGATGGTTTATTCTTGCATCCTCTTGTCGGCGCTACCAAAAGCGATGATGTGCCGGCCGATGTGCGGATGCGTTGCTATGAGATCATGATGGATAAATACTTTCCCCAAGATCGCGTTATTCTGGCTATCAACCCCTCAGCTATGCGTTACGCCGGCCCCCGGGAAGCAATTTTCCACGCTATTATCCGTAAAAACTACGGTTGTACCCATTTTATCGTCGGTCGTGACCATGCCGGAGTCGGAGACTACTACGGAACCTACGATGCTCAGTATATCTTTGATGAGTTCGAGCCGGGGGAATTGGGAATCGTGCCGATGAAGTTTGAACACGCTTTCTACTGTACCCGCACTTCGGGAATGGCAACCACTAAAACTAGCCCCAGTTTACCGGAAGAAAGAATACACCTTTCGGGAACGAAAGTCCGGGAACTGCTGCGTAAAGGAGAATTACCACCTCCGGAATTCTCCCGTCCAGAAGTGGCTGCCGAATTAATCCGCGCCATGCGAGAGTCTTGACATCCTCACCGCCGTAAAACGGACGGTGATTCCCAAACCTCACGATTTAGGTTTCTGCTTCTTTCCCTTGCGGGGTTTCGCACCGGCCTTAACAGATTTACTCTGTTCTGGTCTTATGGTCGCTCTACAG
>VYLV01000113.1_pt1 | contig 12600 bp, 10 predicted proteins | sample 5114191 | NCBI WGS metagenome assembly VYLV01 (sample SAMN12291782, study PRJNA351875) | freshwater metagenome | isolation source: freshwater lake | place: USA: Michigan, Little Long Lake | collected 2013-08-08 | reverse complement strand
GCGGCGTAGGGGTGGGCCTCGCCGTAGGCCAAGCGGCTAAACGCTCGGCGGGCGTGGTAGGCGGTTTTACGCTGCTCTACGGCCAGGCTCTGGCGGGTGCGGTCGCTGAGCTGCGTCCACTCGTCGGGCGGCAGACTGGGGCTGCGCACGATCTCGGCCAGCAGGGCCAGCGCTTCGGGCGCGCGGCGGCTCAGCACCGACAGCGACACGGCGCTCACCTCATAGCCCGACTGCGTGTTCACGTAGGCACCGAGGCTGTCGAGCGCCTGGGCAAGCTCGAGGGCAGTGTGTGTGCGCGTGCCCTCGGTGAGCATGCGCAGCAGCAGACCATCTAAGCCTGGCAGCAGCTCATAGCTGTGTCCAGCCCGGTAGAGCAGCTGCACCTCGCTCACGGGCTGGGTGCCAAAGCGCACCAGCAGCACCGGCAGGCCACCATTCAGCCGGTGCTCCTGCACCGGCGGCAGCGCCTTGGCGACGAGGGGCGAAAGGGCGGGCGGCTGGGTGCGGTCGAGAACAGATGTCATATGAAATAAGAAGGGCGCGCCTCGGGGTATTGGCAAACGGGATGGGGACAGACAGGTTGCGGACAGCGTCAAACGCTGCTGCTGCTGCTGCTGCCGATGGCTACGTCTTCGGCAGGTAGGTTAAGGTGCTGCTCTGCGCGGGGGTGAACCAGCGCGCGCGGGCCTGGTGCACATCATCTACCGTTACGGCGCGGTAGCGCTGCAGCTCGGTGTTGATCAGCTGCGGGTCGCCAATCGAATCGTAAATGGCTAGGGCCATGGCGCGCTGAGCGATCTCGGTTTTTTCGAAGGCATCGGCCGACTCGGCCTTGGCCTGCACGCGCTGCAGCTCTTCGGGCACGAGGCTATCGAGGGCGGCTAGGGCCGCATCGAGCTGCTCGAGGTAGGCCTCGGGGCTCACGCCATCGGCCACCTGCCCGTTCACCGACACCATGCCGGGGCCGTACAGCCCCCAGGTGAACGCGCTCACGCTGCTGGCGACGACACGGCGTGGGTCGCTGTGCTGGGCGGTGCCGTTGCCCGGGTTGCCCTTGACCAAGGCTTGATACAGGCGTGCAGCTTTGCCGCTGCTGAGCACGTCGCACAGCAGGTCCACGGCGTGAAAGTCGGCGTCGGTGCGGGCAGGGGCGTGATAAGCGCGATAGACGGCGGCGTGGGGCACGGGTCCGGTCACAGTGTGCGCGCGCGGGGCGTTTTGTGGTGGCTCGGCAGGGTAGTCTTTCGAGGCGAGCACACGACGAGGGATGGACCCAAACCAGCGCTCGGCGGCATCTTCTACCTGTGCACGCGTCACGTCGCCCGCCACCACCAGCGTGGCGTTGTTGGGCGCGTAATGCGCATAAAAGAAGGCCTGGATCTCGTCTAGCGTTACGGCCTCGATGTGTTCGATGCGCTCGCCGATGGTCATCCAGCGGTAGGGGTGCGTGGTGTACACCAGCGGGCGCAGGTGCAGGTAGGCATCGCCGTAGGGCTGATTGAGGTAGCGCTGCTTGAACTCTTCGATGACCACACTCTTTTGCACATCTAGGCTGCGCTGGCTGAAGTCCAAGGCCAGCATGCGGTCGCTCTCCAGCCACAGGGCCGTGTCCAGCTGGGCGGCAGGCAGGGTGATGTAGTAGTTGGTGATGTCGTTGTTGGTGAACGCATTGTTCTCCCCCCCGGCGCGCTGCACGTGCGTGTCGAAATCGGGGATGTGCTTCGAGCCGCCAAACATGAGGTGCTCGAAAAGGTGGGCCAGGCCCGTGCGGTGCTCCTGCTCGTCGCGGGCGCCCACCCGATACACCACATCTACGGCGGCTTTGGCCACCGAGTGGTCTTCGTGCACGATTACCCTCAGGCCATTGGCCAGGGTGAACTGATGAAACTCGATCATGTGGTGGGGGCAGGGTGGGCCTCGGTGGGCAGGCGCTGCAGCGCCACCTGGGCGCCGAAAAACACGTGGGCGGCAGCCTCGAAGCCAACGGTGAGGTCAGAAACAAAAAAACGGTGCATGGGTGGCGCGGTGCTAGTCTGCAGCAGATCGAGCTGGCCCAGGCGCTGAGCTACCCGTTCGGCCGTAACGCGCGAAGAGTCAATCACGGCCACCGGCGCGCGGCCAGCGCTGCTGTGCTGTGCAAAGTAGCGCTCTACCTGCGCGCGAATGAGCGGGTAATGAGTGCAGCCCAAAATGAGCGCCTCGATGTGCACAAAGCCTGTGTCGGACAGATAAGCTTCGATGATCTCGTCGGTGATTTTGTTTTGTGCCCAGCCCTCTTCGATCATGGGCACCAGCAGCGGCGTGGCTTTTTCTACCACAAAGGCCTCGGGCATGGCATCGAGCAGTTGGCGCAGGTAGATGTGGCTCTGGATGGTGGTTTTGGTAGCGATCACCCCCACGCGGCCCCTTGTGCTGGCGGCTAGAGCAGCGGCCACGGCCGGGCTCACCACCTCAAACACTGGCACGCTGGCCGCGCTCGCCATCCGTTCCACCAGGCCGCGGCCCACGGCGCTGGCGGTGTTGCAGGCGATGACGATGGCCTTCACGGGCTGCTCGAGCAGGAAGCGCGTGATAGCCGCGATGTAGCCGTGCAGCACCTCGGGCGATTTGTCGCCGTAGGGCAGGTGCGCTGTATCGCCCACATAGGTCAGCGACTCGTGGGGCAGCGCATCGGCTAAGGCGCGGGCCACGGTCAGCCCACCAATGCCCGAGTCAAACACGCCGATAGACAGGGCGCGACGGTCGGCAGGGGCAGCACTCACAGCACGCAAGTTAGCGCAGGCAATCGCTGGTGGAGTACTCCTGCAACCGAACTCACGCTCTGTCTAAACACCCTATCTAAACGCACACGTCGCGCAACCCGTGGTCGCGCGACGTGTGATCGTAAGCTACCCGAAGGAATGGGCAGCTGAGAACGCTGAGCTTACTTGCCGCCCGCAGGCTTGGGGGCAGGAGCAGGCGTACCACCGGCAGGCTTGGGAGCCGGGGCCGGGGCCGGAGCGGGGTCGGTGAGCGGAATGTTCAGCCGCTTGGCCACGCGCTCGGTGATGTCATCGGCGGTGGGGCCCACCAGCACCGTCGAGCCTTTGGGGCCGTCGCTGAGCACATAGGTATAGCCTTCTTCTTTGGCTTGCGCCTCTACACCGGCCTTTACTTTTTCGATGATCGGCTGGAGCAGCTCTTCTTGCTTGCGCTGCATGTCAGTGCGGGCATTGGCAGTGGCGGCCTGCAGTTCTTCGTCCAGCTTTTCGAGCTCTTTGCGGCGTGCCCCTTCGTCTTCGGGAGTCATGCGCTTGGCCTGGGCCAGCTCTTGGTACTCTTGCAGCTTGGCTTGCGCGTACTCTTGGTTGACACGCAGGCGCTCTTGGAGTTTCTTCTCGTGCGTGGTGAGCTGCTGCTGGGCTGAGGCGGCGTCAGGATGACGGCCGACGAGCAACTGGAAGTTGCAGTAACCGATCTTCTGCGCAAGGGCCGGCGTAGCGGCGAGCGCCACCAGCGAGGTAGCCAGCACGAGGGCGGCCAACACAAAACGAATCATGGGAAGAGAAAGAAAAGGGGGAGTTGATGCGGGGGTGCTCAATGGCGCGCAAAGATACGCCGCTGAGGGCAAAGCGATGTCAAAGGCTGTGCCAGTCAGATGACGATCTATAGCGCTGTGATAACGAAGGCATTAGCCTTAGTGGTATGGGCCTTAGGAGGTCGCTATCGGCCCGTAGCGGTGTAGCCCAGCTTGCTCAGCACTTCGTCTGACAGGTCGTAGGCGGCGCTGGTGTAGAGCAGTACCACCGCGCCGGATTTGTCGAACACGAAATCGAGCTTACGCTCTTTGGCCAAGATTTCAATGGCCGCAAACACGCGGTCTTGAATCGGCTTAACCTTCTCTTCGCGCTGCTTGAACACGTCGCCCTCGTAGCCAAAGCGCTTGCGCTGATACTCTTTGGCCTCTTTTTCTTTCTGCAAGATTTCGTCTTGCCGCTCGCGGCGGATGGCGTCGGTCATGAGCACCTCTTCGGCGCGGTATTTCTGATAGAGCTGCTCGATAGCAGCATACTGCGCATCAAGCTCTTTTTGCCATTTCTGGCTGAGCAGATCTATCTCCTTTTCGGCGGCGGCGTACTCAGGCAGCTTTTCGAGGATGTAGCGGGTATCGACGTAGGCCATTTTTTGTGCCGACGCTGCACCCAGTGTGAATAGGCTCGCGATGAGCACGAGCAGAACCGAACGAAGGAACGTACGCATAGACGTATAACGCTTAAAACTGCTGACCAATCATAAAGTGGAACTGGCTGCGGTTGATCTGCTGATTACCCGGGCCAATTACGTCGTCAAAGCCGTAGCCCCAGTCGATACCCAACAGGCCAAACATCGGCAAGAAGGCGCGCAGACCAACACCCGCTGAGCGACGCACCACAAAGGGGTTGAACGTTTCGTTTACGCCCCACGCGTTGCCGGCCTCGGCGAAAGTGTGTATCCAGATCATGGCCGACTGCTCAAGCGTAATGGGCTGGCGCAGCTCGAAGGTATACTTGATGTATTTGTTGTTGCCCTGCTCACCATCGCCCAGCGAGGGTGCACGGTAGCCACGCAGCGCGATGATCTCGCGGCCGTCGAGGTTAAAGCCGATGATGCCATCGCCCCCGAGATAGAAGCGCTCGACTGGAGCAACCCCCGTGACCGACTCATCGTAGGCCCCCATAAAGCCACCCCGCGCACGCAAGAAGGCCACCAAAGGCAGCTTGTTCTTGGTGATGGATAGGTAGAGCTGGGTGTCAAACTTGATCTTCCAGAACTCGAGCAGCTGATAGGCCTCAGGCGATAAGGCACCGTTTTCTAGGCGAGCAAAGCGTCGACCATTGATAGCCGTCCAGGGCGGAGTGGCCTCCGCCGTTAAGGTAAACACCGAGCCGGAACGTGAGAAGATCGGCTGGTCGATGCTGGTGCGATCTATCGTCTGGCGGATGGACAATATGTTCATCGTGCCATTGCCTACCAAGGGGAAGATGTTGCCCGCATTCAGCAGGTCGTAGTTCGAGTAACGCAGTGTCGAGAATGATCGGAAAAAGTCGTCGGGGAAGGTCAAGCGACGGCCGTAGTCCATCGACACGTTAAAGATTTCGAGGCGCGTGGCGGGCACGTCAAAGCCCTTAGGCGCGCGGTAGGCCGGATTGCTCTGAATCGAGTAGTTGGTGGAGAAGCCCAGCGAGTTGGGTTTTTTTCCACCGAACCAGGGCTCGAGGAACGAGATGCCGTAGTTCTGAAAATTCTGGCCGTTAGTCTGCACCTGCAGAGTTAGGCGCTGGCCGTCGCCAGAAGGCAAGGGGCGCCAGGCTTTGCGGTCGAAGACCTTGCGTGTGGCGAAGTTGTTGAAGGTTAAGCCCAGGGTGAGCAGCAGACCGCCGCCGACCTGCCGTCCGTTCACGTCGTTGATGCGACCGGCCCAGCCGCCCTGCAGCATGATCTGGTCGTTCGAGCGCTCTTCCAGGGTGTATTTGATGTCCACTGTTCCGCGCTGTGGATCGGGCACTGGCGATATGCCCATCTTCTGCTGGTCGAAGAAGCCGAGGTTGACGATCTCGCGCTGCGAGCGAATGACATCCGAACGCGAAAACTTCTCGCCGGGAAGGGTGCGGATTTCGCGCAGGATGACGTGGTCGGAGGTCTTGTCATTGCCCTCGAGGATGATCCGGTTGATGGTGGCTTGGGGGCCTTCGAAGAGGCGGATTTCTAGGTCCACCGAATCGCCCTCTACGCGGGTCTCGACCGGCTCTGCCCGGAAAAACAGGTGGCCATCGTCCATATAGAGGGAGGCCACGTCTTGCTGGGGGTCGCCGTTGAGGCGTTTGTCCAGCTGTGTGCGGTTGTAGATGTCGCCACGCTTAACCTCGAGCACGCGGCCCAGTAGGGCAGCATCATACTTGTAGTTGCCCACCCAGTTTACGCGCCGGTGGTAGTAGGGGAAGCCCTCGCGCAGCTTGAGGTAGAGGTCGATCCGGCGGCGGTTCACGTTCACCACCGAGTCGCTCAGCACTTGTGCATCGCGGAAGCCGCGCTCGCTATACACTTCAGCCAGCTTGTCTTTGTCTTCGAGAAACTCGCCGCGCACAAACTTCGAGCGCTTCCAAAAGCGGCCGGGCATGGCAGCTTTGGTGTTCTTCAGGGTCTTGCGGATACGGCGGTCGCTCACCTGGCTGTTGCCCTCGATCACGAGGTTGCGGATTTTCACCCGCGGCCCACGCTTCACCGCGAGCAAAATGGCCACCCCGTTGCGGCGCAGCAGAGTATCGACGCGGGTAGTGATGGTGACCTCGGTGTTGAGGTAGCCTTTCTCTTGGAAGAAGTTTTTGATCACCCGCTCGGCCTGGCGGCGTTTGGCTTCGGTGTAGAGTGTGCCGGGCACAAAGCGAATCTTCTCGCGCAGGTCATCGGCCTGCCCCTTTTTGACGCCTTTGAACGAGTAGCGCGAAATGCGTGGCCGCTCGGTAACGGCGATGGTGAGGTACAGCTGGTTGCCCTCTTCTATGCGGTCGAGGTACACCTGCACGTCCGAAAAAATGTCTTGCTTCCAGAGCTTATTAATGGCCTTGGAGATTTCAGCCCCCGGGATCACGATGCGTCGGCCGAGTGAGAGCCCCGAGAGGATCACCACCGACTGCTCTTCGGTGTATTGGTTACCAATCACCTTCACCCCCGACAGGATGTAGTCGCCACTGGGGATAGCCGCTACCTGGGCCTCGGCACTGGGTGTGGCCGGCTGCTGAGCCCTGCCAACCAATGCGACAAATAGCAGAAGTAGTGGGCCAACAATCCCGGCAATGCGCTGCGGCGCGAATAGGCGAAAAAAGACGCTCATGGCTTGGGTTGGATCTGCTCGCTTGTTTTTCCGAAGCGGCGTTCGCGGCGCTGAAAATCACGCAGAGCCTCATGCAGGTCGGCACGGCGGAAGTCAGGCCAGAGTTTGGGGGAGATGTAGAACTCGGCGTAGGCCACCTCCCAAAGCAGAAAGTTCGAGAGTCGGAATTCGCCGCTGGTGCGGATGAGCAGTTCAGGGTCGGGCAGCTCGGCGGTAGAGAGGTAGCGCCGCAGGGTGTCTTGGTCGATGTTTTCGGTGTGGAGCTCGCCCAGCTGTACAGCCGCCGCGATGCGCCGAACGGCATTGGTAATGTCGGCACGCGCGCCGTAGCTCAGCGCTAGCGACAGGGTCATGCGCGAGCCGCCCGCAGTGCGCGCTATGGCCTGACGAAGGCCGCGCTGGCAAGCCGCCGGAAGCATCTCGGTAGCGCCAATGGTGTGCAACCGAATGCCGTTTTCGATCAGCGTGTCGGTTTCCCGATTCAGGCTGTCTACCAGCAGCTGCATGAGGGCATCTACCTCGGCGCGGGGCCGGTTCCAGTTTTCGGTCGAAAACGCGTAGAGCGTAAGGTAGGAGATGCCAATCTGCGCAGCCCCCTCAATGGTGTCGCGCACGGCCTCGATAGCGTTGCGGTGGCCGAAGATGCGGCGGCTGCCCTTCTGCTGCGCCCAGCGCCCATTGCCATCCATGATGATGGCCACATGGCAAGGCAGGCGCGCACGATCGATATCGGGGGGCACGTCGGGCTGAGGGCTCACGCTAGAACGCGGTGATGGAGTGGCTCGGGGCGGCTGAGCGCGAACTGTATGAAAGACAAAAATGCGGCGAAAGCGCGCGATTACCTGAGGAAAACGTCAACCCGCAGCGAATGTGACAGAAAAACAGCGCATTAGACAAAAAACCCCGGCACAAAGCCAGGGTTTTCAAGCCGTTATTCGGTGGACTAGAAGATGCCGAAGAACTTCTTCTTCCGGCTGGGGCGCGGGCAGCGCACGCCACCGGGGCTGCCATCGAGGATGTAGGTAAGGTTTACCCCAACCGAACCGTACCAGTCGTTTGCCCCGCTACCACCCCGACGATCATCAAAATTCGCCGAGTTCTGGAGCAGACGGTTAGACGCCGCGATACGGAGCAAGCTGTTATCTAAATCGCTGGGCAGGGGATAGTTGCCGCCTACTTCCGTGACCGGACGCGTAGGGGTAGTGCCCGAAACGTCGTCTAAGAAATCGGTGAAGGCGTAGCGGAAGTTGGCTTCCACACCCACATTCCAGTGCTCTGCCACTTTGATTCGCACACCAGCGCCGAACGGCACCGATATGACGATGGGGCTATACTCTGTGGCTTGTGCTTCGGTGCGCAAGGGGCGCAGACGCTGCCAGCCGAAATCTAGGGGGCCAGTGCCCGGCCAGAACGTGTTGACCCCGTTTTGGAGGTAGGAGCCCGGATTGAAAATACCTGTTTGGGATCCCACCTCGATATAGGCACGCGGGTCGCTGTAGGCTAGGGCAATGCCCGCAAACACATAGGGCTCAAACAGGCGGCGAAGGCGGTAGTTGCGTTTGGGGGGGAGCAGGTCGAACATCAGCACGGCGTTGGCCTCAATTAGACCGTTCTCGAAGCTCAGGTTGCGCAGGCGGTTGGCCGAATCGGATGCGCTCTCATCACTGCCGCGAATGAGCAAATAGCTAATGCCACCTCGCACAGACCACCGGGGGTTGAGCCGGTAGCCCACCTGCACGCCCACCTCAAAGCCGAGGTTGCGCAGGGTTTCGATTTGGGTGAACGGGATGCCGTCGGTTTTGGCGTTGGTCAAATCGCCAGCGTAGCCCGAAATCCCCACTGTACCTCCGAGGGTCCAGTAGCTCTGGCCGACACGGAACTGACCCGCGGCTGGGCTGGCCGCTGCAAGGCTGAGGGCGGCAACGGCCACCGTCAGCATTTGGCGTTTTAACAACGTCATCATCGGCAAGAGTAAGCTTAGGTTCAGAGGCGAGAAAAGGGGCGGAACAAAGACAGATGTTAATCCTATACCCTATCGAGTACGAACAGTCTTTTGAATGCGCACAAAACTAGCAGAATTTCCATTCATGCCCCGACCCGGACTGGGAACAACTTTTTGTTAACTCTGGCGCCTACGGGGCTGAAATTGAACTAGTCACGCAGGCGTCCGCGGCGCTTGACCTTGGGGCAAGGGGCCGGATTGTCTAGGATATAGGCTAAGGATAGTCCCGAAAAGACATACCAATCGTTTGTGGCGGGGTTGCCGCGGCGTAAGCCATAATCGGTGGCGCCGGTGGCGCGGTAGGAAAAAAACGCGCGGTCGCCGCCTCCGCCCAGGGCGCTAGGCAGCGGATGCCCCTGGCGCGTGGGGGCCACGGGCGGGGCCGTATTGCCGCTCACATCGTCTAGATAGTCAGTGGTAGTCAGACGCAGGCCCACCTCTAGGCGCAGGTCCCAGAGGTCGCTGAGGCGGTATTTGAGCCCACCCCCGAAGGGGATGACCAGCGCCACCGGGGCATAGGCCTGCTCTTGCCCCTCGGTGCGTAGGGGCCGCAGGAAGGTTTTGCCCGATTGTGCGATCGGGTCGCGGTAGGCGTAGGGGTCGAACGCTACCACCCCGATGCCTGCAAACACAAACGGCGTGAGGCGCGCCCGATAGCGGTAATCGCGCAGATTGCCAAAGTAGTCGTAGTGCAGCTGCAGGCTGGCCTCGAACAGGTTAGAGCCGAAGCTTAGGTTGCGGCGGCGGTTGATGGCATTGTCGCTCTGGGCATCGTCGGCACGCACTTGCCCATAGCCCAGCTGCAGCCGCACCGACATGTGCGGATGCCAATGGTAGCTGGCAAAAACCGCTGCCGAAAATCGCGCCTGCTGCAGGCCAGCCAGCTGCGCCCCGGGAAAAAGCGGGTCGGCGTTTGGGCTGAGGTCGCCGGAATAGTGGCTAGCACCTGCAAACACCCCCACTTGGAAATAGTCGATGTGCTGACGCGTTTGCCCCAGCAGCCAAGCCTTGCTGCCGCCGCAGCACAACAACACAATGAGGAGGATGCGCACAGAAATAAGCACTGCTTCGTCGCGCGACCTTGGGTCGGACGAAGCAAAGGTAGGGCTTGGCTGGGCGCTGGCGCGCAGCAGCACCTATTCGTAGCTGGTGGGCACCGTCATGGCCGCGAGGTATTCGCGGTTGAGCAGCGCAATGTTCGAGAGTGAGATGCCCTTGGGGCAGGTGGCCTCGCACGAGCCGGTGTTGGTGCAGTTGCCAAAACCCTCGGCGTCCATCTGCGCCACCATGTCGCGCACACGCTTGCGGCGCTCGGGCTCGCCCTGCGGCACCATCGCCAGGTGGGCCACTTTGGCCGACACGAACAGCATGGCCGAGGCGTTCTTGCAGCTGGCCACGCAGGCGCCACAGCCGATGCACGTAGCCGCCTCGAAGGCCCGGTCGGACATCGCCTTCGGGATCGCGATCGCGTTGGCGTCCACCGAGCTGCCCGTATCCACCGAGATGTAGCCGCCCTTTTGGATAATGCGGTCAAAGGCCGCGCGGTCTACCATCAGGTCTTTCATCACCGGAAAGGCCGTGGCGCGGAAGGGCTCGATCACGATTTCATCGCCGTTTTTGAACGAGCGCATGTGCAGCTGGCACGCGGCCACCCCGCTGTGGGGGCCGTGCGGCCGCCCGTTGATCACAATGCCGCACGAGCCACAGATGCCCTCGCGGCAATCGTGATCGAACGTGATGGGGTCTTTGCCCGCTTTGATCAGCTCCTCGTTCACCTGATCGAGCATCTCTAAAAAGGACGAATCGGCCGAGATGCCCTTGGCGGTGTAGGTTTCGAAACGGCCTTTGTCGGCAGCGTTTTTCTGGCGCCACACAACCAGCTTGAGGTCCATGTGGCCGGTGGAATGCCCGTTAGCAGCGCTCATAGCAGCAGAGAAGGAAAGAGGGAGTGGGGGGTGGAGAAGGTGGTGTGTTCGGCAAGGCGCACGTTAGATGCTGATGCAAAGGTCAAACGGACGCTGGGGGCGGTGCAGCTCGGGCACCTCGGTCAGGGGCGGGGCGGGCATGCGCTGCCGCACCAGTTGCGGATTGTCGAGGTAGTAGCGCCGGAAAGCCTCTTCGGTAAGAAAGGCCTCGCGGGGGATGGCATAGTGATACGACGCCTGCAGGGCATACACGCTGGCAGAAGCGACAGAGGTCTGTGTGGCCCGCAGCGGCCAGCGCAGGGGCTGGCGATACACCAGCACTGCGGGGTTACCCGGCTGAGGGGGCAACTGCAGGCCCACCCGCTGCCGCGCCTGCGCCAGCCAGCCCTGCTGCGCACTGGCCGGAGCCACTGCACTGACACAGAGGGCGAGAAGGAGCAGGTGCCGTTGCATCTAGGCGATACGAATAGATTGGGGTCTTGGGCTTGGCTTACTTGTAGCTGCGCTGCACCAGCTTGACGTTTTCGAAAGCCAGGGCCTCTTTGGTCAGGCTGGGGGCCGTGCCGTCGCCCTGATAGCCCCAGGCCGCCACGTAGCAGAACTCGTCGTCATTGCGACGGGCCTCGCCTTCGGGCGTCTGATACTCTTCGCGCAGGTGGCAGCCGCAGCTTTCGTTGCGGTCGAGGGCATCGATGCACATGAGTTCGGCCAGCTCGATAAAGTCGGCCACGCGCAGGGCCTTCTCCAGACTCTGGTTCACCTCCTCGTTGGTGCCCAGCACACGCACATCCGTCCAGAACTTCTCTTTGATTTTCTGGATCTCGAGCAGCGAGCTTTTCAGGCCGTCGGCGGTGCGGGCCATGCCGCAGTTGTCCCACACGATTTTGCCCAGTTGGCGGTGCAGCTCGTCCACGGTGTGCTTGCCGTTGATGCTGAGCAGCTTTTGGATGCGCGCATTCACTTCGGCCTCAGCAGTTTTAAAGGCTTCGTGATCGGTGCCGATTTTGGCTTGGCTCTCGCCGGCCAGATAGTCGCCTAGGGTGTAGGGGATGACAAAGTAGCCGTCGGCCAGGCCCTGCATGAGCGCACTGGCGCCCAGGCGGTTCGCGCCGTGGTCGCTAAAGTTGGCCTCGCCTAGGGCGTACAGACCGGGGATGTTGGTCATCAGGTTGTAGTCCACCCACAGGCCACCCATGGTGTAGTGCACAGCGGGGTAAATGCGCATCGGCTGGCTGTAGGGGTCCTCGGCCGTGATCTGCTTGTACATGTCAAACAGGTTGCCGTACTTCTCTTCCACCACCTTTTTGCCCATGCGGTTGATCGAGTCGCGGAAGTCGAGGTACACCGCCAGTCCGGTGGCGCCTACGCCCAGGCCCATGTCGCATACGTTTTTGGCGTTTCGGCTGGCCACGTCGCGGGGCACGAGATTTCCGAACGACGGGTAGCGCTCTTCGAGGAAATAGTAGCGGTCGGCCTCTGGGATGTCATTGGGGTGGCGTTTGTCGCCTTTGTTGCGTGGCACCCACACCCGGCCGTCGTTGCGCAGCGACTCGCTCATCAGCGTGAGCTTGCTCTGGTGCTCGCCGCTCTGCGGGATGCATGTGGGGTGCACCTGCACAAACGAGGGGTTGGCGAAGAGGGCGCCGCGCTTGTAGGCGCGCCAAGCCGCCGAGGCGTTCGAGTTCTTGGCGTTGGTGGAGAGGTAATACACGTTGCCATAGCCACCGGTGCAGAGCAGCACGGCGTGGCCGAAGTAGCTGCTGATTTTGCCGGTTGAGAGGTCGCGCATCACCACGCCACGGCACTTGCCGTCGATCACCACC
>VYLV01000104.1_pt1 | contig 13231 bp, 9 predicted proteins | sample 5114191 | NCBI WGS metagenome assembly VYLV01 (sample SAMN12291782, study PRJNA351875) | freshwater metagenome | isolation source: freshwater lake | place: USA: Michigan, Little Long Lake | collected 2013-08-08 | reverse complement strand
CTAAGGTATCGTTCCAGACAACACGCACACACCCGAACAATTGAGACAAAAGCCTCTTTTGTTGGTTAGTTGGGTAAAGGCGGTATTGATACCTTGCTTTCATTGGGTTAAAATATGTGTGTCTGCATTCTATTTTAATCTGGTCTGCCAATAATGTCAAGTCGATTGCGCCCATGAAAGACACTCTATAATCAGTGATCAGTAAACAGTAACCAGTAAACAGTAAACATTAAAAAGACAGGAGGAAACTTCTATTTAATACTGCACACTTAAAAACTCACATCTGATAACTGATGACTTACCCACTGATAACTGATAACCGATAACTGATAACTGATAGGTGCAACCCTGGAAGTTCTTAGGTGCTATATTAAAGATCAAGAAAAGCCGTCGTAAAACGACGGGGTTTTAACCCAAATTTTCGATAAACTTGATTTAACTTGCGATCAGCGTTTTGATAAGCTATGCTGGCACAAATGTTCATTTCGCTTTGAGTCTGGGGATTGTTACAGTTAGGGCGTTGAGCTAGTTGCAAGTTCGTCGCTGCAGATGTGGGACTTGCAATGCCACGGGTAGCCATCCCGACAGCCAACAAACTTGCTATGCTTAATACGGTTAGTAAAAACTTACCCATGGCTATTTATTCTATGATCGTAAGAACAGGATAACAGAAATGCGATCAAAGCGATAGGGAGCTTCTTTAATTTCGCTTTCCCAGAATTGGACTCGGTTTCGTTCATTTATTCGCTTGCTTAACTCTATTTCATTATTTCCCAAAAAGAAAATCCGAGGAGTTGATAACTAAAAAACCCAGACGGGAACTCGTTTATAAGCAGGAGTCCCACAGCGAGGATCGATTTTAGCTTTGAATAAAACATTGGTTTCGGGATAGAACATAAAGCCAACACCTTCGCGAATCGGACCGAAAATAAGTTCGATATTCTCTAATTTGCCGGCATCTCCTTGAACGGTGACTCGTTGATGTTCTTGAAAGCCCGCTTTTTTGGCATCTTCGGCGTTGATCAATAAACAATGACGGTGAGGCATTCCCCGATATTTATCGCCCACTTGATAAACGACGGTATTATGTTGTCCATAACTGCGTCCCGTTCCGAGAATCAGGGCAATTCCGGGTGCATTTTCTAGTTGATTGAAATCTTGCTTTTGCGGTGCTTTTAAAGTGGGTAAAAGCGTGACAGACATTTGCGCTTTTCCGGTCGATGTTGGAAAATGGGGTTCGGGAAAAATCCGTCCGCTAATGGTAAACTCTGTTTGGGTTTGATCTAATTGCCCGATTTTTTGATAACCCGGAATCGTTTTGGCGATTAACTGACGAATATAGGCGGTGTCGTGTAATCTCGACCAATCAATCGGGTTTGTGCCTAAAACCTTGACGGCAATATTTGTTAATAGTTCTACTTCCGAGATGATATCGACATCAGAACCCTGTAGATGACTGCTTCCCCGCTCGTTAAAACGGACAAAATTATTGCCCGATTCGGTTGTTGTCGGGTGAGGATTTTCAAAACGAGCGAAGACGGGTAAAATTACCGTATTTTGTCGGGCTAATCCGTGAAAATGTCCTAAATTTGGCTTAGTAGCCACATAAAAAATCGTATCAATTTGTGCTAAGGCTTTTTTGGCTTGAGTTAAATCTGGATTTGCCCCATAAAGATTACCTCCCAAACAGAAAAGGGTGTTGATTTTTCCCCGTTCGGCAGCTTCAATTAATGCCCTGGTATCATAACCGCCGGTTATATTTAATGGCTTTCCTAAAAGTTGAGAAAGTGCCTCGGCGATTTCCCGACGTAATTTCACCGTAACGCCCATAGAACCGAAGCCCTGTACATTAGAATGACCTCTGATTGGCATGGTTCCTGCACCTATTTTACCAGCATTACCTGTAAGTAAAGCTGTATTAGCAATACTGATAATATTATCGACACCATTTTCCTGTTGTGTAACCCCCATCGCCCAAGCGAAAACCACTCGCTCTAAATTGCCGAAAAGGGCGGCGGTTGCTTCAATTTCTTCTCGAGATAAACCGCAGGTTTTAGTAATGGTTTCCCAGGGTATTTGTCGGGCATAATCTATAACAGATTGCCAATTTTCTGTATGGGATTCGAGATAATCCCACCGGACTAAATTTTGTTCGATCAAAGATTTTTGTAATCCGACGAATAGGGCGGTATCGCTACCCGGAATCGGCTGTAGGTAGAGAGTAGAAATATCGGAACCGCCCCGCAATAGGGATTTAATCGGAAAAGCGGGCGAGGAGAATTTGACCAATCCGACTTCAATTTGCGGGTTAATAATAATAATTTTACCGCCGCGATCACGAATTTGAATTAATTCATTCATCAGGCGAGGATGATTAGCGGGGGCGTTAGAACCGATCAATACCACACAATCGGCTTGTTTTAAACTTTCCAGACTGACCATCGAAGTCCCGGAGCCGAAAACCTGTTTTAATCCTACGGTCGAGGCGGCATGACAGAGATCGGAACAATCGGCTAAATTATTACTTCCTAATGCCCGGAAAAACAATTGTAAGAGATAGGCGGCTTCATTAGAAGAACGTCCCGAACTATAGGAGGCCAGAGTCTCGGACGGTTGACGAAAAGCTTGTTCGGCTAATCGATAAACTTCTTCCCAGCTAATACGTTGATAGTGACTTTCTCCAGCTTTTAAGAGAACGGGATAACTGAAACGACCCAGGCGATCGCATTCTAAGGAGGTTAAGGACTGTAATTGAGCGAGATGATAGGTCTGAAAAAAATCGGTTTTAATACCCGGCATTAATTCGGAAGTAATCGCTTCGACACTTTTGAGACAACGTTGCAGACTTTCCCCCGCTTCGTTGACAAAACCGCCCTTTTGTCCCCCCGTTCCCCAAGCGCAAGCTAAACAGGCACTTTTATGATTTAAGGTTTGCCAGAGTTTAACCCCTTGAGGAGAGAGGGTTTTTTCTGCCCAATATTGCAATAGGGGAAAACCCCCACCCGCTTCAATTTTGTTGGATGTTTCCCGTTCTTTCATCGCCTTTTCTCCCGATTTTTCCTCAAATCCCTCCGATAGGGAGAGTGTACCCAATACAGTTGAGTTTATCACTATTTTTCAAAAAGTGCATCAGCAAGGCATAAACGACTGGGTAAGCTACGGTTAGTTGTTGACAATATCCCCTGATTGTGATTTTATCAGACTAAGGAGAGGTCTATTAAAATGGTAATTCCGATGGATGAAAATGAAGACTTTCAACATTTAGAAGAGATGATCGCCAATCTCCAAGTAAAACAGAAACAGATTCTGAAAGGGATGTTAGATTATCCGATTCAAATTGATTCGGCAATTCGGATACTTTCCGATCCATCTCGGCAATTGGCAACAAATCCTAATAATATAACCAGAATACATAAAATACTTAAAGAATTGGAAAAACAAGGATTGGTTAGGTGTCGCAACCGTCAATATTCTTTGACCGAGTTGGGAAGGGAAATAGTAAAACACCTTAGCAATAAGAGTCTAACCCCAAGACGGGATGCACAGAGAAAGGAAAGACTTAAAAAAAGTTACGATTTTTTAGAACTCCATAGGCAGGGATTAAGCTATCAGCAAATAGCGGATAAATACGGCATAAGTCGGGAGCGCGTCCGTCAAATTCTTTCTACCAACCCCGAATTTGAAGCTTATCGGCAAAAACAAAAGGAAAAAAATTATCGCTGAACGACTGAAAGAAGGGTAGAGGAAACTAGATTTATGGAAGAAATATTGGATTTTTATACCCTGTGAATAGGAACGACCTATTATGTGGTACGGTAAGTAATTTCTAGGGGATCATTTTTAATCCATTGACTATGATTGATCAATAAACCTTGAGATAGGTTGCACACCATGAGCGAATACCAATATTACGAATTTCAAGCGATCGATCGCCCCCTCACCCAAGAGGAAAGGGCTGCCATAGGCCAGCTATCGAGCCGCGTCAAACCGACGGCAACGAGTGCCAGTTTCACCTATAGTTACGGCGATTTTCGAGGCGATACCAAACAAGTGCTGGCTCGGTATTTCGATATTATGTACTACATCGCCAACTGGGGAACACAGCAATTAATGTTTCGTTTTCCAAAATCCCTGATCGACCGAGAAGCAATTGAACTTTACTGTATTGATGATTATATCAGCTTATCTTTTGTGGGAGATTGGGCAATTTTAGATTGGGAATTTAGTCAAGAAGAAGGTTTTAATGACTGGATAGAAGGAGAAGGGATTCTATCGGAATTGATAGGATTACGCCAAGAAATTCTCCAGCAAGACTATCGAGGATTATATTTAGCTTGGCTGAAAGCTATTGCCTTATCCGAGGGATATATAGACATCGATAACACCCAACTAGAACCTCCTCTACCCCCCGGACTAAATCAACTTTCTGCATCTCAAAAGGCTTTTATAGAAATCGTTGAATTGGACGAACACTTATTAAATGTTGCTTGTGCATCCAGTGGTAAACTAACAACTATCTCTGAGCAAACTTGGCAACAAGCTATTAGCCAATTATCGGCTTCTGAACGCCAAGATTTCTTATTAAGATTGGCTAAAGGAGAACCGAATTTATCTGCCAAATTCAAACAAAAGCTGTCTCAATTAATCCCTATTTCTCCCGCTTCTAACCAGCCTCGACGTACGATCCAAGAACTTCTTGAGGCTGCTGCTGAGGAAGGAAAAAAGGCAGAAAAACGGCGACAACAAGAAGCGGAAGCCAAGCGAATTGAGGAACTACAAACTTTAGCTAAACGGGAAGCGCAAGTTTGGCAGCAAGTCGAGTCCCTAATTCAGAAAGCCCAGTCTAAACCCTACGATGAGGCTGTTAAATTGTTAGTCAAATTAAGAGACTTAGCCGAATATCAAAACCGGTTGCCCGTTTTCCAAGAGCGTCTGAACCAGATTTACGAACAGTACAGTAACAGGTCTGGGTTGAAGAGGAGGTTACAAGAAGTGGGACTTACTGACAGTAAGTGAATCGCTCTTGAATTTTCGGCGGCTGCATCTCAATTTGGTCGAAATATCTATATTACATTTTGGGCGCATCGATCAACTCACTGACCGATGCGCCCCTACCATTGGTGCAATAACTGACAAGCGATCGGTTTTTCCTCCGGGGTAACGTGGAACGTGATCCCAAGGAATCCTTTTAACTGGAAAGACGATCTGTTAATGTACGGCTGTAATGCCTCATTTTGTCCCATAGGTCTAATAAAGTTGTTAAGTATTGCCGTTATCGATCGAGATCGGGTTAGCTTTGAGATAGCAGTGAGCATTCAGCTTTAAACAATATAATAACTGCTAACCTAATCACTGATAAGGGGGTTTTTTCATGGCTTTTAGCCGTTCTAGCGGTATTTTGCTTCATCCCACCAGTCACCCCGGTCGTTACGGGATTGGAGAACTAGGTAGGGAAGCCTATCAATTTATCGATTTTTTGGCTCAAAGTGGTCAAAAACTCTGGCAAATTCTCCCTTTAGGCCCCACAGGCTACGGCAACTCTCCCTACATGAGTTTTAGTGCCATTGCTGGCAATCATCTCCTGATTAGTCTCGATATTCTTCGGGAGAAAAACCTGCTTAGTCATGCAGATTTAGAGGATATTCCCGATTTTCCCCTCGATCAAGTGGATTTCGATAAATTGATCGCTTGGAAAATTCCCCTACTTAGAAAGGCGGCGAGCAATTTTGTCAAGGGTTCTGACACAATTCTTTACAAACAGTTTGCCGGCTTTTGTGCTGGCAATGCTGATTGGTTAGAGGATTACGCCCTATTTATGGCCCTATCCCACGCTTACCAGGGTAAAGCATGGATGGAATGGCCGACAGAAATTCGCGAACGTCATTGGGGTGCGTTGGAAACACCGAAACAGGAGTTACAAGAGGAGATTTTTCTGCACAAATTCCTGCAATTTGAGTTTTTTGAGCAGTGGTTAGCCCTAAAACGCTATGCTAACGCCCTTGGTATCGAGATTATCGGTGATATCCCCATTTATGTCTCCCATAATAGCGCTGATGTTTGGGCAAATCCCCAGGTTTTCCGACTAGATCCCCAAACAGGTAATCCCTTGGAAGTGGCAGGGGTTCCCCCGGATTATTTCTCAGCAACGGGTCAATTATGGGGAAATCCTTTGTATAACTGGGATTATCTCAAAAATACGGGCTTTGACTGGTGGGTACGCCGTTTAAAAGGGGTTCTTTCCCTAGTCGATATCATCCGTATCGATCATTTTCGCGGATTAGAAGCCTATTGGGCGGTGGCTTTTGGCCAGGAAAACGCCATTAATGGTCGTTGGCTGAAGGCCCCGGGTTATGATCTCTTTAATACCATCCGGGATCGTTTGGGTAAATTGCCGATTATTGCCGAAGATTTGGGCGATATTGACCAAGCAGTCCTAGATTTTCGCGATCACTTTGCTTTCCCCGGTATGAAAATTCTCCACTTTGCTTTTGGGGGTGATGCGGGTAATCCCTATCTTCCTTTCAACGTCGAACGCAACTGTGTGATTTATACCGGCACTCACGATAATAATACTACTGTGGGCTGGTTTCAGGATAACGCCAATGACTACGAAAAAGCGCGACTTTATCAATATCTTGGCGCTCCCAGTGGTCAGGGAGTGGCTTGGGATCTGATTCGACTTGCCTATAGTTCCGTGGCTAATCAGGCGATCGTACCGTTACAGGATGTGTTAGGTTTAGGATCGGATGCGCGCATGAATACTCCCAGTGTCGCAGAAGGCAATTGGTCATGGCGCTATCGTCAGGAAGCTTTAACCGGAGAATATAGCCACAGATTGCGAGATTTAGTCAATCTTTTTGGCAGAAATCGTTAAATCTAAACCCTTTTGTCGAGACGTTACCCCTAACGTCTCTTTTAGTCCGGTTAATCTTGGCGAGAATTTTTTAGCAATCTTTGCCGGATGCGATCGAGATTTTCTTGACTATTGACGGGTAAATGGGGTAGGGGTAATTCTAAATTGGGCCAATTACTCAAATCATGGCAGGGACAGGATAAACCCGATTGGCCTAGCACCTCAATTGGTACTGGTATAGTACAACGAGCGCAGGGATGAAATTCCCATTGAGGGGAAAGTAAGTCTTGGATAGTTTGTTGAGTACCTTCTAGGTAACAATCGCCACTTTCAGGAGCGAGCATTTTTTGCCAACAATCTTCAAACTCCGCTGAATAGCGATCGCCATTGAAAATTGGCAGCGGAAATAGCATAGCTTGGTTTTTGGGACAAATAACTTTTTTTCCCAATTGAAACCAATGGGCGAGATATTGTTTAACTGCGGAGGTGTCTGACATATAGTATGTGTGGAGGCTGCCCTGATTATTGCTCTTACCATCAATCCTAGCGTTAACTTCCCGTGTCGGACAGGTCTTAGGGTAACTGAGTATCTGGAGCTAGATTAATCCCAATAAACTCACCATTAAAGCTTTTTGGGCGTGCATCCGATTTTCCGCTTGTTCCCAGACTTTTGATTGTACACCCTCGATCGCCCCGTCGGTAATTTCTTCGCCGCGGTGAGCAGGTAAACAATGGAGAATAATCGCGTCTTTGTCAGCGTGACTCATTAGCTGTTCATTGACTTGGTAGGGCTGAAAAACGGGAATTCGGGCATCAGCGAGGCTTTCCTGTCCCATACTTGCCCAGACATCAGTATAGACCACCTGAGAGTCTTTTACGGCCATAACGGGATCGTCGGTAATGAAGATTTTACTACCGGTTTTCTCGCCAATAGCCTGGGCGCTGGCGACAATTTCCCCATCGGGTTGATAGTTTGCGGGGGAGGCAACCCGCACATTTAACCCCATCAAAGCACCACCCAAGAGGAGAGAATTAGCGACATTATTACCATCCCCGACATAGGTGAGGTTAATTCCCCGTAAAGTCTGAAAAGTCTCTTGGATAGTCTGTAAATCGGCTAATATCTGGCAGGGATGTTCTAAATCCGTTAAAGCGTTGATAATCGGGATGCGCGAGTAATTAGCAAAAGCTTCTAAATCCTCTTGTTTAAAGGTGCGAACTGCGAGAATATCGAGATAGCGATCGAGTACCCGGGCTGTATCTGCTAAGGGTTCCCCTCGCCCCACTTGGGTTACACTGGGATTAAGATCGATCACCTGTCCCCCTAACTGGTACATGGCGACGGTAAAGGAAACCCGCGTCCGGGTGGAAGCTTTATAAAATAGCAATCCCAAGACTTTTTTGCAGCTAGGGTTAAGAGTGCCAGCTTTAAGCTGTGCCGATAGATTGAGTAGGGCGCTGATTTCTTCGCTACTCATGTCGGTTATTCTTAAAACATCTCGTCCTTTTAAAGTGGCTACCATTGGTTTTTCTCTCGATAAACAGGGGTCTTGATTGGCTTCTATGGCAGTTAGCGATTAGCAAAAATCTTGAGTAAAGACCTTATTATAATCCAGTTTTTTCGCTATTAGGCAATTTTTCCCGAAAATTTTCATGGTGGGGGATGTTAGTCCAGCTAACACCCCCACTTTTTCTGTGAACCGAGGACTAAAAACAAGAAATTGCCCAATTTCTACTTAACTAATTTTGCCCCACACTTAGAACAAAAATTAGACGAGGGGGGATTTTTATGTCCACAATTACCACAGATAATTAAAGCTGGGTTAGCCACTTCCGTCACCGAAGAAAGAGGTATTTCTCCACCGCTATCCAACTTATAGTTATCGATTAACTGCAAAATAATTGCATCTTCCCGTTTATATTCTGTATTATCTTTTCCTCCTGTCAACTCCTCGGAACGTTGTTGTAAATATTTGATAAAAGTCCGATACAAAGCTTGTTTTTTCTCCGGAGTGGCCGAATCCTGTAACTTAGCCGTCACCTGACTTTGAATTTTTTCCTTATCTTCGCGACAAGCTTTTACTTCTAACACCTGTACCGCATCTTCCCAACTGGTGGCGATATCGACTTTTTTTAATCCCGTTGCGGTTTTAATTTCATAGCGAATTGTTTTCTCATTAGTGACTCGATTGACTTCTGGAAAAAGCACTTTCAAAGCTCGGGCCGTCACCACCAATTGATAAATACTCGGATCTTCGGGAAAAACATCCCAGAAAGGAGGTTCCTTTTGGATATGCACGGGGATGGGTAAATCGCGATTTTCCCCCATTTGTTGGGCGCGTTTAGCGAGAATAAATTCTCCTTTCCAGTCTTGATAGGATTGTCGCAGCTCTCGCATTCCATCGAGACAGCGTAGGGAAAAACCGCCAATTTCCTGCACGAAGACAAGACGATGTTTTTCCACTTCTCCCAAGGGTTTAATATCGTCTTCGTTGGCAATAAATTCCCGCAGTTTCGGAATAATTTTTTGGGCTGCCGGGTTATTGGTATTTCTTCCCCCAATCAGGGCAACATTTTGATTTAATTGGGGCGTAAAACCCGCATCTTTTCCTCGCAAGACCGCAGGATTAAGCATAATTAGGGGTCGCGATTTTTGGTAGGCAATGCGAAGATTATTGATAATATCGGCATCGTTGTTATAGATTTTTAACAAGCGATCGCAAGCGGCTAATTCCTGCTGAATGCGACTACTAACCGGGGCATTTTGTAGTAGTTGATTAGCTTGGTTTATGATAACTTGTTGAAAATCTCCTTGACGAATATCGGCAATCTCGGTGATGTCAAATAAACGCATATTTTCGTCGGAGCGGCGCGTTTCTTTCCAGAGGGGGCTAGATTGCTTTAAAATCTCTTCTGAGAGGGGTAAACAAAGGTTATCCATACCTGTATCGTAGGCATTTTTGTTACCGACAATCCCCGAAGCAAATTGTTCGATAAAGTCTTGATAAAGACCATTTAATTCTTGTCTATCAAATAGTTTAATCCCATTAATTAACAAAGCATCGGCACTATCAATCTGTTGATTAGCTTGGAGATTAAATAGATCGCGACTTTGAATTAATTTCTGACGAAAGCGATTAAAACGGCTTTCTAATTGATTAAGATGTTCCAGTAAACGATTAATAACCTCTACTCCTGCACCTCTGGTTTTTCGTTGAATATTGGCCATTAAATAGCCTTCCAATCCCGTTAAAGCTTGTTCACAATATTGTTCCATCTTATCTTTTTTCGAGACATGAAGTTTATCTTTCAGATCATTAATTTCTGCTAAGGCTGTATCATATTCTCGTTGACGTTTACTTTCGTTTTGACTCCAAACCTGTTCTTGATCGCGACGGAATTTTTCTGCCATGTCGGTGAAGATTTGTCGTACTGAAACAATAAAACTCTCAGCAAATTTTACCCCACGGTTTCGATCCTCAAGGATATTATAAAACTCCATTTCTAGAGACTTTTTACCCCGTTGAATAATTTCATCCCGGTTATTATAAATCTTTTTCAGGTAATCGCCGTGCAGCCGCTCATCGGGACTTAATTCTAGTAAATGATTGCGTTTAAATTCCTCGACTCTTGGTGTTAAATAATCATTAATAAATCGCAGAATTTTTCCCTGTTCATTGCCTAAAATATTAACACCCTGTTTGGTACAAGATAGCCAATTATCTTGATTGATTTCCTGACGAGTTTCGTTAGTCCATTGGGAGATTATGGCAATTAAAGAGCGATCCTTGTCGGCACATAAATCCATAATTAATTCCCCTTCGCTCAAGCGCATTCTTTTGAGGATATCACCTCTTACTAACTCCAACATTTGAGCGGGTAAAATCACGGAATCATTCAGCCACCAATTAATTAAATCTTTGGCTAAACGTTCCGATAAAGAAGCACGAATTTGGGCAATAGGAATTTCAATAGTTGATAGCCCAAAACTCATAAATTGCTTAGGATAACCGCGACCCCCAGGGTCAGCTTGCGCCCAAGAACCCTTAATATTATCTCTAATGGAACGCTTATGGGGGGCAAAATCAGAGGTCATATCTAGGAAAATATTTTGGGCGATCATTTCCCGAATTTGACCGAGTTTAAAATCACCTTCTCCGTTTTTTGTTCCTACTAAATAGGTAAAATCAAAGGGGGGTAATTTACTAACAACTTCATCGACCAAACCACTGCTAAACTGTTGATGATATTCGGTTCTGTAGTCAGAAAAGTAATTTAATTCCATCAGGGCAGCGTAACCATTAGCCAAAACTCGATCGCCGACACTAATCCCCGCAAATGCTTCAGGAGTGGGAACAATTGCCGTACTCAAAGGACTACTTTCTCCTCGCAACCAATTACGAATACAGTAGCCTATATCGATTAACATTCCGCTACCCGTACCACCGTTTAAAGACCCCGTAGTAAAGACATTAATAGCACTATTACTAACTTTAATTCCATAGCGATCGAGCATAAAGTTTTCTTGTCCTTTTACCCGTCTCAACGCATCCAGAAATTTCCTTTGGATCTCATGATAATTACAAAATAAAGCAAAACGTCCACAGGCGCGAATTTGTCCCGCTCCCGCTTCTAGGGAAGTAATATTTCTCTCTAATTCCGGGGGAAACCAACTATTAATCCAGGGATATCTATCCATGTCAGATACCATCTCCTGTACCTGTTTTCCACTCACCCGGGACCAGTGTTTTTCGTTATCTTTAAAAGCACTGCCGGCAGCTTCAGGATTACTGATTTTATAATCCTTATCCGTGTCAACCACCAAAAAGCTGACAATCGGAAAATTACTCAAACTGCCATAACTTTCCTCGATTAAGCGACGCAATCGCGATAAAATTTCGTTACCCGTGCCACCAATACCCACTAAAACCGTGGGAACCATGCTTTTTTCTTCTACTGCTGCTGGCATAATTACTTAACTCCTAAGACCATTTCTTGACGGTTGCGGGGGACTTCATAGGTGAGGAAATCGTAGGCTAATTTAGTGTTAGGAAAAATCGCCCGCGCTTCCTCTAACAAATTGGAAATATCCAGAGAATTACCCGGTAGATAACGGGGACTAAAATGGGTCATTAATAACAATTTTACCCGGGATGCCAAGGCCACTTGGGCTGCCATCGTTGAAGTGGAGTGAACACTTTCAAAGGCTAACCCGGCATCTTGGTGAGCAAAAGTTGCCTCATGAATTAGCACATCTGCATTCTGTGCCAATTCGATCGAACCTTCACAGAAAATAGTATCAGTACAATAGGCAATTTTACGGCCGATTTCCGTTTCTCCGCAGAGGGACTGACCGCGAATTTTGCTGCCATCGGCGAGGGTGATAGTTTCCCCTTTTTTCAGCTTGCCGTAAATTGGTCCAGGGGGAATACCCAAAGCGTTGGCTTTTTCCACATCAAAACGTCCTGGACGGTCTTTTTCGGCGATGCGATAACCGTGGGCGGGAATACGATGTTTTAATAGCTGACAGGAGACGGTAAATTCTTCATCTTCGTAGAGTATGCCAGGGGAAATGGCATGGACACGCACCCGATTAGCCAAATTAGTATAGGAATACTTAGCACAAGCGCGCAGATAGTCCGCTAGTCCGGGGGGTCCATAGATATCAATATCCTGAGCAGAACCGGCTAATCCGATACTGGCTAACAGTCCCATTAAACCAAAGATATGATCCCCGTGCATATGGGTGATAAAAATGCGTCGAATTTGGGAACTTTTCAGGTCGCTACGCAGTAACTGGTGTTGAGTTCCTTCTCCACAGTCAAACAGCCATATTTCCGCCCGTTGCGGCAAACGAAGGGCGATACTAGAGACATTACGGGAACGAGTGGGAACCCCAGAACTGGTTCCTAAAAAAGTAATCTCCACAGGATAGCTGTCAGGATAGAGGATTCTTTTTCTAGTCTAGGCTGTTTTTATCGATTTCTCGATCGAATTACTGCTTTTCTGTATTTCTTGACTTGGAAACAGGAAATCCCCTGATTTTGAGTTTCGCGGCCAGAAATACACCAGTGTTCCTATCATACTTTGTGCTTTTTGTCAAAAAAACTTTTTTTTTGCAATAAAACTACACAAAAAAAAGATCATCGTTGTGGGTGAAATTGACTAATTTACCTGTCTTAATTAGGATTACCCTGTAGGTGTGGCAAGGGTTTCAACCATTGCCGCCCAAAAACGCACATAGTAACCGACTATGAAATTCTATCAAATCGCTGTAACCATTGCAACATCGTTGTTAAATAAAAATCTTTCTCAATTAATTCTTAAGAATTTGTAAATATTGCGGAATGTTAATTTAAATATTCTCAAGTTTTTGGA
>VYLV01000101.1_pt1 | contig 13291 bp, 13 predicted proteins | sample 5114191 | NCBI WGS metagenome assembly VYLV01 (sample SAMN12291782, study PRJNA351875) | freshwater metagenome | isolation source: freshwater lake | place: USA: Michigan, Little Long Lake | collected 2013-08-08 | reverse complement strand
CAGCGATGTCTTTCCGTTTCTTTGAGTGGCTGACCGAGAATCGGGATGTGTTTGCCGCTTACAAAGCCAGTTTAGGCTTTGTTTGGGCTTGAAATTTGTTTAAGTCCCACTAATTAAATCAACTTTTGAAAGAAAAAAAGGGCAAAAAATCAGATTTATAGCGATAAAATAACTATTTTTTGACCAAAAAGGTCATTTATTGGCTGTTACTGCCTTTTATCTTTCCGCATCCCTGTTTTAAACCCCATGAATCCCAACTGGGCGATCGAGATTAATTTTTTGGACTGCTTATTCGATAAAATAGGAAGCTGGGCCATCTAATCAAATCTGTATCCTTAAGGCTATGACAATTATTTCTCGATCGATCCCCCAATCACCCACTAAATCCTCGTCTATCGGCGGCTGGCGCGGTTTGATCGAAGAATATCGCCAATTTCTGCCCGTAAGCAGTAAAACCCCTGTAATTACCCTCCTAGAAGGCAATACACCCCTGATCCCCGCCCCCTATCTCTCAGCACAAATCGGGCGCGATGTCAAGGTTTTTGTCAAATATGATGGTTTAAATCCCACCGGCAGCTTTAAAGACCGGGGCATGACCATGGCCATCTCGAAAGCGAAGGAAGAAGGGGCAAAAGCGGTGATTTGTGCCAGTACCGGCAACACCTCGGCGGCGGCGGCTGCCTATGCAAGAAGAGCCCGGATGCGGGCCTTTGTAATTATCCCCGATGGTTATGTGGCCTTAGGAAAATTAGCCCAAGCTTTATTGTACGGGGCGGAAGTCATCGCTATTAATGGCAACTTTGATGATGCCCTGAAGATTGTCCGCCAACTATCAGAAAATTATCCCGTAACTTTAGTCAATTCCGTCAATCCCTACCGTTTAGAGGGTCAAAAAACCGCGGCTTTCGAGATTGTCGATGTCTTGGGTAATGCCCCCGACTGGTTATGTATTCCCGTGGGCAATGCGGGCAATATTAGCGCCTATTGGATGGGATTCTGTCAGTATCACCAGATAGGCAAATGTGACCGACTGCCGAAGATGATGGGTTTTCAGGCCGCCGGGGCTGCCCCTTTTATCTCCAAACAACCGGTTGACCATCCCGAAACCCTAGCCACGGCTATCCGTATCGGCAACCCCGCTAACTGGGAAAAAGCTTGGGCCGCTAGTCACGCTAGTCAAGGGCAATTTCATGCTGTCAGCGATGAGGAAATATTGGCAGCCTATCGGATTTTAGGGGGCCAAGAGGGGGTTTTCTGTGAACCAGCCAGCGCCGCTTCTGTGGCAGGATTATTAAAAGTGCATCAACAGGTTCCCGATGGGGCTACCGTAGTGTGTGTTTTAACGGGAAATGGACTAAAAGACCCAGATTCGGCGGTAAAACACAGCAATAATCAACTAAAATCTGGGATTGCGCCCGAATTAACCCAAGTGGCTCAAATTATGGGCTTCTAAGCTAACGTTAATTCGGTTAAGCAGTGCTTCTATAAAACTCCCTTAGAACTGGGAATTATACCGGCGCGACGGGGATCGATCGCTATGGCCATACTCATCGCCCGGGCAAAAGCTTTAAAAGTAGCCTCAATAAGATGATGGGAATTAATCCCGTCTAATTGGCGAATATGTAGGGTCATTTGACTGTGATTGACCAAAGCGACAAAAAATTCCCGCACTAGCTGAGTATCGTAGGTTCCCACTCTTTGGGTGGGAATTTCTAGACCATAACTGAGGTGGGGGCGACCGGAAAAATCGAGGGCAACTTGCACTAAAGCTTCATCGAGAGGGGCGACAAAATGCCCGAAACGGACGATCCCTTTTTTGTCTCCCAAAGCTTGCAGTAAAGCTTGTCCGAGGGTGATTCCCACGTCTTCATTGGTGTGATGGTCATCAATTTCTAGATCTCCGGTGGCGCGTACATCGATATCGATCGCAGCGTGGGAGGCGATTTGCTGCAACATATGATCAAGAAAGGGAATTCCTGTCTGGGCGCGACAATTGCCGCTACCATCAAGATCGATCGTCACCTGTACATCGGTTTCTTTGGTAGTACGACTAACCGAGGCGCGACGGCAAGGTGAGACAAAAGAATCGGGGATCTGGGAAGTGGAAATCATTTGCAGCAGTTATCTTAATGGTGAGATACGAAGTTTTCCTTTTCAGGAGACAGGAGACAGGAGATAGGAGACAGGAGATAGAAGACAAGAAACAACTATCCTACCCATAAAACCTAAGATTATGTCAAATTTATCTTAGCTTTTAGATATTTTGACCCGATAGCAGCTCGATAACTTACTTGTGCGGGGGGTATAGTGAACTTAAAACTCACATCTGATAACTGATTACTGATTACTGATAACTGATCACTGATCACTGAAAAGGCCTAACTTTCTGGTTCAGTTTTAGCAGACGCCGGCGGACCAGGGGGCAACACTTCCTCGCTGACGGGTTGAGGATTTTGGCTAGTGGGGGGACCGGCGGGGGAACCCTCCGGCTGATTGAGAGCGGGGTTTTGGGGAGGAGTTTCTGGGGCTTTTTCTTCGATTATCGCTTCTTTGGGCGTTTCTGGCTGGGTTTGGGGTGGATTTGTCCCTGTAGCTGCGGGGGGCTTGACGTTATCCGGTTGGGGGCTAACGGGGGGTTGCGGCGGTTGATTGGGACGAAGCGGGGTTTCAATTGCCGGCGTTACGGGGGGGGAGTTACGGGTATTGAGGTTACTACCCTCTGGTTTTGGAGGATTAGCGATCGCCCCTGGGCACACTTCCGGGTTAGGGGCAAAACTGACTCGCACCTGATAGATTCTCGACTCACCACTGGGATTATTAAAACGAGTTAAGCGTACTTCCCTAGCCCCCTGTTGATTGAAAATCGGGAAGCCAGCACTTTTAATTAACTGGGGTTCACTGCTGAGGCGGCCTTGGGCATCCACCGTCACCCCATAAACCGCCGTCCCCGCTAATTGACGGGAACAAGCCGTAGCGGGATAATTACCGGTTAAATTGACGGTAGTTATGCCTCTGCTGCCCTGATTGGGCTGATTTAGTTCATTTAAGGCGTTAGGATTGGTTTTTTGGACTCTGGCCAGCCAATCCACCTGATTTCTCATGGCCTCCTCGTTACTGGTATTGCTTTTATCCGCCTCCAGGGAGCGCAAACGTTCCCGCATTTCCCACCTTAATTGTTGACGACGCTGTTCATCAATGGGCGATTGACCATTCGGCTCCGGTGTGCGGGCTAGGGAATTGTTTAATTGTTCCTGCGCCTGTTGCGATGCACTAAGGGGCGAATTTCGCAATCTATCTAAAGTTAGATTATTTTGGTAGGGATCAAAGTAAGGCTGGAGCTGCTGGTTATTAGTCTGCCTCGGCAGATTATTATTCTCTGGCAGGGTGGGAACAGAAGGAGGACTAGGTAAACTGGGGGTAGAAGTGGGAAAATTGCGAGGAATCGGTAATCTACCCAGGGATGGGATAGATGCCACGGGAGGAGAATAGATATTGACGGAGGGTAAAGAGGAGAGGGGAGGTAAAGGAGGTAAGGAAGGTAAGGGGGGAAGGGAAGAAACCGAAGGTAAAGGAGGTAAGGTGCTGTTATGGATACCATCCATGGGGGGGAGAGGAGGCAAAGAGGAAGAAGACGAATTGAGGTTAGGCAGTCCGGGTAAGCTGGACAGGGAGGAGTCGAGACTGGGAAGACGTGACTGCTCTAGAGGGTTCAATTCAATCAGATTGACGTTGCGTAACTCCTTTTTTGGCTCCTGCGCTGGATTATTCAGGAAATTAGGTAAGATAATCGCTAAAATTAGACCATGAATACCAAGAGAAGCGGCGAACGAGAGATTATTAGAGTTAATTAGTTTATTTTCTTCGGTTTCTAGACCAAAATAGGAGGATGTCATAATCTAGTTAATTGAGCAGAGCCTGGAGGGGGAAAGTTAACTCTATTCTAATCGTCAGGGCGATTTTTTTTTCTTGAGGGCGGGGAATTAATTGGTGTCAGTACCCCACCACCCCACCACCCCACACCCCACACCCTGCCACCACCGAAAAACTTTTTCAGCCAACCCTACTTATGCTGTGAGCGGGCCACAGCTTTTAATTTGGGATACAATTCCGAAGGGTCTAACAAAGGGATAAACTCATCGATTGCCGGTTTAAAATTAGCCGGAAAATTCTCCCTAGTTCCATGGCTGTTAGGCGATTTAGGCACTGATTCTAATTCAGGGAATTTGGGCGTTTCTGGGGTTAACTGCGAGAATAATTCCTCCACATTACTCATACCTTTGCGAGGATCATTAAAAAGAGAAGTTTCTAAGTTGAGTAAAGAATCTTTACTCGTGGCTAATGTGCCATTATTATCGGGTTTTCCCGCTTCTGGCTCTGGACAGGGCTGCTCAAGGGTGGGAGAAGGTATATTGATCTGTTCCCGTTTAGGGATAACTGCTGGTTTTTTGCCATTTAACTGGGAATCTAGCAAGTTTTTACAAACCAAGCGCTCGAATTCCCCCGTAAAATGAAAGGTAGGATGGCCGCGACGGTGCCAAATTTTGAGGATTTCCTCCACCGAAATGACTTTGTAACGTCCCTGATAGAGTGCCTCTAAAATCGCCATGCGAATCCAATTTAGCGAATAGATGGGCAACCAGCGCTCGATTAATTCTTGCGCTTTATATCCTCTCATTTCAAATCGATATTGGTTGAGTATAGTCGCTATCTGCATGAGGTTGATCTCTGGGTTAATCTCTGTCATAGAATTTACAAAGATAGTGAGCGCAATCGTTATGGCTACTAGGCAGTCTGTATATTAAGATTTTATTCGGGTTTTTCCTAGTGGTTTTTCCCTATTCTCCCCACAGTTACCCTTTCGGCGCATCTTCACTCAAGGTCAGTTGACCGAAAATTTGGGTTCGCTTTTGGTGGCAATTTATCTCTGGCGACCTTAAGATAGTTTTTGTCTTTCCCTTGATCAGGCGATCTAGTTTACCTTTAATGTCGGCTTGAAGGCTATGTATGTTTTACCTCGGAGATGAAAGGTTCCGCCAATATAGAACAGCACTTCGACAGGCTCAGTGACACGAAGCACAACTGTTTAGAGTTGTGTTAGAATATAAGAGTCAACAGGTTGAAATGCCGCTCACACCGTGAAAATCCCGTTGCAATAGTACGGCACTTTTGAGGAGAAAAAAGAAGACAAGAGCCACCCGAAAACTCTTAAAACAGGGGAGTAAGTCTTTTCCAAGACTGAAATAAACTAAAAACATTTTGCCGTAAGGCAGATAGGGTAGGGCATATCCGAATCTTGGTTGAAAGACCAAAACCCTTGGAGAGCTATCCACAAGTGGACAACTAGATGACAAGTGATATTCTAGTAGGTTCGGATAGGACATAATCATGTCAGACGTGAGTAGGGGAAACCAGAAAGCGCAGTGATGAGCTTCGAGAATCCCGAAGCGCTTAGTGCGATGGGAGTGTCAAACCTCTTTATTACCACAACCTGAGTAATTTGTCAAAAAAAAGGCAAAATTTCCAGCAATTCCAAATTTAAGGTTTCATGACATAAAAATCCTTATGACAAGAGGGTTGTACAATTCTTAACATTTGGAGTGATCTCTGAAATGGGGCAAAATCGTTCCGAATTTATTTTTGCTGCAAAATTTCGTCAATAAACCCAGAGGAGATAGAACTATAGCACTACCCTGACAGCCTAGAACCTTGCCGTTGACTGACCCCAAATCCGTTTTTAATAGTGTGATTAACTCTCAAGTTATGAATTGTTTCTCCCTGCTCCCCACTCCGCAGCTCCAGCGCTCCCTTCTCCCCACACCCTAGACCCTACACCCCACTCTCCTATACCTTTTAAACAGGATTTAGTATGACCACCCCATCGAGGTTTTCTGAGTCTCCAGAAATTTTTTGTTAAAATTTGCAACATAACTTAACAATGTGTTACACTTCTTAGCATAAGCACAAAAAAGGAGCCTCCCCATGACTGCCCGCGGCTACACCACCGAAGAACAAGGAAGACTGAATAACTTTGCTGTCGAACCGAAAATGTACGTTGATAGTTCTAGCGGTCTCGGTTTTACCAAAAACGCTGAAAAATTGAATGGCAGACTAGCTATGATTGGCTTTGTCTCTCTTTTGGCCATTGAAGTGTTAACCGGTAAAGGAATCATTGCGTGGATTACCAGTCTCTAAGAATCAACAATCCCGTCGCGCTGTTCGGGGAGTTCAGTCCCCGTCCTAGCGGGTTGGTTTAGACCAAGTAAATGCCCTCAAAAACAGCTTTAGCTGAACCCGTCATGTAAACCCGGTTATCAGTTTCCGACCAGTGAATCTGAAGACAACCACCGGGCAGTTCCACGGTACAACGGCGATCGCACTTGCCCGTTAACAGGGCCGCCACCACCACAGCACAAGCACCGGTACCGCAAGCAAGAGTAATTCCCGCTCCTCTTTCCCAGACACGCATCTTTATATAATCTGGCGCGATTACTTCCACAAACTCCACATTAGTCCGTTGGGGAAAAACCGGATGATGCTCAAATTTTGGCCCGATAGTTTCTAGAGGAATAGAGGCCAGATCATCGACAAAAGTGACACAGTGGGGATTACCCATACTAACGCAAGTAACTAACCAATCTTTGCCCTCCACCTCTAGGGGAACTGCGAGGACTTTTTCTGACCCATTGACCAAGGTGGTGGGGATTTCACTGCCGAGGAGTTGCGGCGGCCCCATATCGACCGTTACCTGTTCATTAGCTTCTAAACGGGGAATCATCGTTCCTGCTAGAGTATGAATGCGATAGGTGCGGCCAATGCTGTTGTTAGCCTCTAAACGGGCGATAAATTGGGCTAGACAGCGAATACCGTTACCACACATTTCCGGTTCCGAACCATCAGAGTTGAAAATTCTCATGGTGTGGTCGGTTGCTGCTTGGCCGGGAAGCACAAAAATCACGCCATCGGCACCGATACCAAAATGTCGATCGCACATAGCCACGGCCATTTCCGCTGTGATCAGGGGTTCGGGACTGTGACGGTTATCTATCAAAATAAAATCATTGCCCAGGCCTTGATATTTGGTAAAGGGGATTTTCATGGTCAATAAAAGCTACTCAACAGGAATAATAGAGGATGAACACCTCATCGATAAACTCATTATGTCTCAATTTGATCCTGGCCTACCGAGTATTAAACAAGTACAGAGCTATATTCAAGAGAAACGGGAAGTAGAAATTAAGTTAAGCACTGATGATCTCCTCGTTGGTCGCATCCTTTGGCAAGATGTTAACTGTCTATACCTGGTTGATCACTACGATAAACCCACTTTAATTTGGCAACAGTCTCTAGTTTATTTAAGACCTAAAGCCTAGGGGGAAATTGGCGATATTTGGCTGTGGGATGCGTCCCGGACGCATCAAAAATTCCTCAAATTATACTTCATCTTGATGAGAAAGGCTATAAATTGCCTAATCAAGAAAGTCAGAGAGTCCAGTTCAGATATAGATTGCCGCTCAGATGAAAAAGAATCAGCAGATTGCGTGCTAACAATTTAGACCACTGCTGTACATAACCTGTTATACTCTTGGGCAAAACGACTCCACCGCGATTGTTATGCTGGAAAATCAGGTCATGGCAGCTGCCGACCCTAATGAGCAGATACCTACTCTAGAATTATCCATCGTCATGCCCTGTCTCAACGAGGCGGAAACCCTGGCCACCTGTATCGGCAAAGCACGAGATTATCTGGAACGACAGCAAATTGCGGGAGAGGTGCTAATCGCCGATAATGGCAGTAGCGATGGTTCCCAAGAAATTGCCACTTGCCAATCCACTCAAAAAAACATAAGGTACTTTGTTAGTTTTAATATAAGCTAAAGCACAAGCATAACCTAAAATCACACAAAGTAGCACTGGATTATTTTGTTGAAAAGTTTGTGCATAGTGGAGAACGGTAGTACCTAGCAACCAAATCAAGCTAGCAGATGCCGCAATTTTCTCCTGAAAATCAAATAGTCTAAGTAACCAATAACAAGAGAGAACAACTAATACATTTAGAGGGATAACTACAAGAAAACTAACCGCAAATTCTCGTAATAAATAAGGCTTAATACTAGGAAAAACTTTAGAGAGTTGAGTGCCAATCCAATCTGCGGGCAACATTAATAAGGATTGTCCCATATCATAAGCTTCATATCATTTTCCATCTACTCCTAAAACACCAACACGGTCTAATCGAGAGGAAGGATGATAATTTGGTGGTAAAGAAACTTCTTCAGTTCCTGTCCACAGGGCATGGGCCATTCTTAGCCTAACATCGGTATCTGGAGGTAAGTTGGCCGGATTGATTATTGTTATCCAGAGTAGGGCAATAAGAGCTACTTTTGTGACTGTTTTCATGATCATCTATTTTTAGGATCTGTTTGAAAAGTTATAGGGCGTTGCTGATTTTAAGTATCAATTGTCCTCTCGGCAATTTTTAAAACCTAGCACTAAGGTAACTTGTGGATAGGAGGCACAATTTAGTATTCATGTCTTGATTCAGCGACACCGCTTTTTACTATCTTCTGATCTGCCGCTTCTAGGCTGGTAATTGCGGTTTCTGCCATCAAAATAGGAGGAATATCACTTAAACTGGCAGTTTGATAAACCTGTTCATTTCTAGCAAATAAATTGCTCATATCTTGATAATAATTAGAAGCGATCGATAATAAAGCTCCCGCAAAAATATAGAGAGGTAAAGGCAAAATAAAACCCTTCGCCCACTGATAAAATTCTACCAATAAAAACAACAATACACAACCCACAACCCATACTTTCATCACAGTTTTTTCTCCTATTTTTACGAGAAAAGGTGAGCAAAAAGCCCACCTTTTATTTAACTAATTCCAGTTAGAATTTATTCCATCACGGGAGCGATTAACTCGCGTCTTTCTCCCGAAATAACTTTCACTTTACCTTCCTCATCGATATCGACCATGGCAGTATCACCATCACCCACGCGTCCGGAGAGAATTTCCTCAGCCAGAACATCTTCCAACAGACGCATAATCGCACGACGTAAGGGACGAGCGCCGTAGGCCGGATTATAACCCTCCTCGATCAAGCGTTCTTTAAACTTATCAGTAACAGACAAAGTAATATTTTGTTCTGTCAGACGTTTAAACACATCCTTGAGCAGGATTTCGGCGATTTCCTTGACTTCTTCCTTATTGAGTTGACGGAAGACAATAATCTCATCGAGACGGTTGAGGAATTCCGGGCGGAAATATTGTTTTAATTCCTCATTAACCAGCGATCGAATGCGATTATACTGGGCCTCGGCCTGATTATCATCAAACTCGAAACCTAAACCACCGCCACCCTTCTCGATCACTTTAGAACCGATGTTCGAGGTCATGATCAACAGGGTATTTTTAAAGTCCACCGTGCGACCTTTAGCATCGGTCAAACGTCCATCTTCAAGGATTTGCAGAAGCATATTGAAGACATCGGGGTGAGCTTTTTCGATTTCGTCGAATAGCACCACCGTATAAGGACGACGACGCACCGCTTCCGTTAATTGTCCCCCTTCGTTGTAACCAACGTAACCCGGAGGCGAACCGATTAACTTAGAAACCGTGTGCCGTTCCATGTATTCCGACATATCGAGACGGATCATCGCATCTTCCGAACCGAAGAAATAAGCGGCCAGAGCTTTAGTTAACTCGGTTTTACCTACCCCCGTCGGACCTGAGAAGATAAAGGAAGCAATGGGACGGTTGGGATTTTTCAGACCGACTCGAGCGCGACGAATGGCGCGGGACACTGCTTTAACCGCGTCCTCTTGACCGATGAGACGCTGATGTAGGGTATCTTCCATGTGCAGCAGTTTCTCGGATTCGGTTTCGGTCAGTTTATTGACGGGAACCCCAGTCCAAGAAGCGACGATGTGAGCGATTTCCTCCGCGTCAACAAAGGGTTCGTCGTTGCCATCTTCGCCTTTTTTGGTGGAAGCGAGATTACGGATCTGGGTTTTGATTTCCATTTCCCGATCGCGCAATTCCCCGGCTTTCTCGAAGTCTTGACCGCGCACCGCATCATCTTTTTGTTTGAGAATTTGCCGCAGTTCTTTATCTAATTCCTTGGCTGCTGGGGGCAATTGGGAATTAATCAAGCGCACTCTCGAACCAGCTTCATCGATTAAATCGATCGCCTTGTCCGGTAAGAAGCGATCGCTAATGTAGCGATCGGACAATTTCGCCGCCGCTTCCAGGGCCTCATCTAAGATTTTTAGTTTATGGTGCTGTTCGTAGCGTTCCCGGAGACCGTAGAGAATTTCGATCGTTTCTTCTACGGAGGGTTCACCGACCATAACCGGTTGAAAACGTCTTTCTAGAGCCGCATCCCGTTCGATATGTTTGCGGTACTCATCCAAGGTCGTCGCACCGATACATTGCAGTTCTCCTCGGGCCAAAGCCGGTTTGAGAATATTGGCCGCATCGATCGCCCCTTCGGCTGCCCCGGCACCGATGAGAGTATGAACTTCATCGATCACAAGGACGACGTTACCCGCTTGGCGAATTTCGTCCATGATTTTTTTGAGGCGTTCCTCAAATTCGCCGCGATACTTGGTTCCCGCCACTAGCAAGCCGATATCGAGGGTGACAACCCGTTTTTCTTCGAGAATGTCGGGAATATCCTTATTAGCGATGCGTTGGGCCAATCCTTCTGCGATCGCTGTTTTACCGACCCCCGGTTCCCCAATCAGGACTGGGTTATTTTTGGTACGACGGCCAAGAATTTGGATAACGCGCTCGATTTCCTTTTGTCGGCCGACCACGGGATCGAGTTTACCCTCGCTGGCCATTTGGGTTAGATTGGAACCGAATTCATCAAGAGTGGGGGTTTTAGTGCGACCTTGGGAAGATGAACCTGCGGCCACTTCGGCGGTTTCCCCTAACATTCTGATCACTTGGGTGCGAACTTTCGAGAGATCCACGCCGAGATTTTCCAGAACCCTAGCGGCCACACCTTCCCCTTCGCGAATTAGTCCTAAAAGGAGGTGTTCTGTGCCAATATAGTTATGGCCCAGTTGACGGGCCTCTTCGAGGGAGAGTTCTAAAACTCGTTTGGCTCTGGGGGTGAAGGGAATTTCCACGGCTACGAATCCGGAACCGCGACCGATGATTTTCTCCACCTCCACGCGCGCATCTTTGAGATTGACACCCATGGACTTGAGGACTTTGGCGGCAACTCCCGTTCCCTCTCCAATTAGTCCTAGTAAAATCTGCTCTGTTCCCACGAAGTTATGGCCAAGGCGGCGAGCTTCTTCTTGGGCGAGCATGATTACTTTAATGGCTTTTTCCGTAAATCTTTCAAACATAGCCTATCCATCACCTACACAAGCGACCCTAGATATGCTGATTTTAGCACGCCTTTTTAGTTTAGCCCTCTTTCAGTGATCAGTTATTGGCGAGCGGCTATTAGTTATAGCGTTGAAGATTTTTCCGGAGTCAGTCGGTCTTAGCTGACTTGCGGAGATGCCCGGAATCTGGCAGATTGTGGTTTTAGCCCTCTCGAAACCTGCCGATAAGTTGTTCACCCTTGCCTAATCCCCTAAGCTCGTGGTCATTCCCATCCCTCGATCGCTTGACTATTGAGCGGCCATTTTCAGACCAAAACTCGAAGTATAAGTAGATTAAATATTACTACCTATTGACAAATGAGTATTTTATGTTGCGGGATGGGTTAATATACAGAAAGTTTCCGTATAATGTGTAGTTAGACTGATACGGTTTTGCGTGATGGTGTTCTGAATTTCGAGAAGGCTTTAATATCTATTGCTCACTTCTCACAAGCGTGGATGTCATTGTATTCTTGACAGGGATAACATTCTGGTGTAGGATGTCCTAATCATCGGGTTATATTCTATTCTTTAAGCAAAAACATTATGAGTCTATCCGGTGCCGCTGAAGCGACTCCCAAGAGTCTCGCCAAGAAAACAAATAGAGTCAAGTATTATATCCATGAACCAGGTAAGTACCAAAGACTCAACCCGAAAAACCAGACTCCAGCTAGATTTGTCATCGGACAAAGATACAAAGTGGGTACCGGGGTAATCCTTCTCAATCAAAATGGCGACGTTCAAAAAGAGATTGTCAACGCTAAGTGGAGCTATAAACGCTTCCTCAGCTACTTGTTGGAGGAGTTTAGCGGAGAAGAACTGTTAGCTTTTCAGTGGGTTCCGCAAAGGGTATCAAATTCTTTCAAACTTTCAAAAATCAATTGTGGTCAACCCTGTGTTCCTAGCGGAGGTTGCATTAAGCCTGGCTGTATTTGTGATGAAACCAAAGGAGTTTGTATCTAAAAAGTTTTAAGAGACCAAGCGATCTGAATTCTTCTCATGGGTCGTTTTAAAAGTTAGGAGAGACCTTATGACACGTAAGACCAACCCGACTCTAATCTTTATTTCTGTTCCTATCTTTGTCTTCGCTGCTCTTTTGTACTTTGGTCCACCATCAGGAACGGACACTAAAGTATGGGTTCTGTCGTCGCTGGCGGCTGTTTCATCTGTAACTGCGGCGGTCTCATCTCTATGGAATACGCTTTCAAGTAGTCGAAACGCAGCACAACTTGAAGAACTTAAACAACAATTGGCTGTTAAGCTTCCCGCTCTCAAGGAGTCAAAGTCTGCCGCTCTCAAGTACTATAGGGTTCTTGCAAATCTTGAGACTAAAAATTGGGTTGATGAAGACTACAAAAAAGCAGAGGGTCTAATGTCTGATGCCGAATCCAGTGTATACCTGTTGTCGGAGGAATACCAAAATGCTTGGTATGACTACTGGCAGGAAGCTAGAAATATCTGCTTTGAGGTAAAAGATCAAAGTAAGGATATTGCAAAGCAGTACTGGGTTCAAACCGGAGCCAAAAGTCTTGCCAAAAAGCTAGAAAAAATTAACAGTCTAGCTATGCAGTACTAGCTATTGAACATAACCTTGTAACATTGCGATCGCAATCTTGTAGGGTGCGTTCCCTAGGGCAACTTCTACCGCTTCAGTGATCGATTTTGGGGAACGCACCATGCACATTGATTGAAACTGTGAGTCTAAGTGCGATGCCGCCCTTGTGGGCCCAGTTGGGGAATGTTAGCGAAGATTGCCAATGTTTAGGTTAAAATGGAGGGGCAAAAGTTGCAACGGGGTCAGGCCAATGACAGTTAATCAACTCCGCTACAGCAAAGAAGAATTCGCTCGACGTGGTAATGAGATTTATCAATCTCAGGTGCGCCCCCAAGTCGAGGAAGGCAATCATG
>VYLV01000228.1_pt1 | contig 13392 bp, 10 predicted proteins | sample 5114191 | NCBI WGS metagenome assembly VYLV01 (sample SAMN12291782, study PRJNA351875) | freshwater metagenome | isolation source: freshwater lake | place: USA: Michigan, Little Long Lake | collected 2013-08-08 | reverse complement strand
GTTCGTTCGTGGAGAGCTTTATTGTAAACTAATCTTACACAGCCCAAGGTGCGCCGCAATAGCGACTCTTGTTCGGGTGTGGGGTAAAATCGAAACCAATAGGCTTTTTCCATGTCCCACATTTTAGCATATATCGTGTAAATGCGCTAATATTTAACAGTAAAGCCGTCGTTCTACGACGGGGTTTCAGACCCAAAATTTTCGATGAAAAAATTGCCGCTAATCCTATCGGTGGGGAGTGTCGCTTTATTGTTGGTGGGATGTCCAGCTTCTAACCAAGCTAATCAATCCCCACCGCCTACCCAAGAAACCCCCACCCCCTCTCCTAGTCCCCCGGCTGCCCAACCACCCGCCTTTAGCGGTGCTGTACAACCGGCTACCAAACCAACCACCCCAAGGGTAGCGGGATTGATTCCTGCTACCGATCCTGACCAAAAACGGGCGGAAATTAATCGCGGTCGCAGCGATCCCTTTGCCCCCTTTCCCCTACAGCCAAATATTACGATTATAGAGGAAGAAAAACCCCCAGCTGGGACTCCGGCGGCTACCGCGGCCGCAGCAGGGGGCAATCGTCCCACCCCCGCGGCCGCAGTAGGGGGCAATCGTCCCACCCCCGGACGACCGATAGTGAAAGAGCCGCCACCACCACCGCAACTGACGGAAGCAGAAGAAGTGCAAGTATCGGGCATCGTCCAATTACCTAGCACTCCTATGGCGATCGTGAAAGCCCCCGGAGAAGCCACGGAACGTCGAGTTATCCCCGGTTCTACCCTCTCTAATGGTTTAATTTTAGTTAAAGCGATCGATACTAATCCCGATAACCCCTATATTGTCTTAGAACAACGCGGTCAAACTATTACCCGTCGTTTAGGGGATGGTGTCCCCGAACCCGCCGCCGCACCGCAAGCCTCGATCAGCTATAATGTTTCCGAATCAGGAGAGTAAAACCCGTGCGATCGATTGCTATTCAACAAAAACAAACCATTATTTATCCGCGAATGCCCTTGGCTATCTATCGGGAGTTAGCCAGTCATTTAGAACAGGTTCAAGGGGTCGAAACCCACCTCACTCCCCAGCAGTTCCAACAATTCGATTATCACCAAAGTCAGATCGGTAGTCTAGAAATTAACTATACCGAGGCTTTTCAGGAAAGCGATCGCTCTTTGGTGACGGCAATTCTCGATTATTATGCCCAACGTCACGGCTCCTATCAGCTTTCCTAAGCTTTCTCTCCTCACCTTTTCCCCGATTACCGAATTTCTTCTTAAAAACTAAAAGTATTTTATAGGAGTTATCTTAATGCTGGGGATGATGCCAAATCCCGTCATACTTCATCTAAATTTATCTGTCAATACCGCTTCATTTTATGGACAAGAACAAGGGGATAAAAATTAAAATCTTTCTGATTTTAAGCCACCGACGACCAGTGGTAGTCACTGATAACTGATAACTGATAACTGATAACTGATAACTGATAACTGAAATGACCCTACCCAATTCCCTAGAAGAAACAATCCTGCAAGCAAAAGCCGCCACCCAACTGGCTCTAGAATCGGGAGCTAGACGCGTACAAGTGGAATTAGTTATCCCAGAAATTGCTCTACAAGCGCAAGCTTTAGCCCTTGATTTTAGCTCTATTTTTGACAGTTATGGTTCTGGTTTAAGGGTAATTTTTCCCGATACTGGGGCCGCCATGTTAGCTCGACGGGATTGGGGAGAAACAGTTTTTCAACTGGGAGATTTAGGTAGTCGTTTTATTCCCATCGAAAACAAAATTAAGCCCGAAGATGAAGCTTTTTTAGTTGTTTGTCCCTCCTCAGTCGAGATTAATTCCGTAGAAAAACTCTGTTACCTTGCCGAAGAGCGCCCCGTGGTTCTTCTGATTCCCCAATTGGAAGATGTATCGGTAGTGGGTATCGGTTACGCGGCCCGACAATTGCGAGAAAGATTTTTAAGTACCCTAGAAAGTTGTTATTATTTTCGTCCCTTGGAATCAGCGATCGTTTATCGTTCCTATCCCTCTTTGTGGCAAGTTTGGCTAGAAAAAGAAAACGGTTACGAGTTAATTTCCGAACAACCCACTAAACCCATGGGCGAAGCTTTAGAAAATCTGATTCTGAAAGCTTCTAGTAATACTCCTAATGATAGTTCTAATCCTGCTAATAAAGCCAAAAAGTCCGGTTTATTGGCCACTATGGGACGCTTCTTAAAAGCATTGCAACAGTGACATACTCCCCCCGTCAAGTTAGGCTGTGACGGGAGATTCTTGACCCATTGCTGTTAGAAATTCCTTGCTTCGACGGATTGACCTCGATTGCAACTTTTGCTCTTCTATTTTAACCGATCATTTGGCAATGCTATAATAAAATTAATCGGTAGTTTCCCTAGAGGTAAACTTTTATGATCGTCAATAAGCGAGAACTCAAGCAAGCCTTAAATCGGGTGTACTTGAAAATTAAACCTGATACTGAAACAATTCAGGTTTTTCAAGCTAATTTGGCGCGATTGTTGGAGCAATGTGACAGCAAAAAGTCTGAAGAGTTTAATAAAAATTTGCTGATAGATTTTTTGAAAAATACCTATTATACTGATCGCTATTTTATCAATACAAAAGAGCGCATTGATCTGGTGATTCATAATAACCAGGATGTTAAAAGTCCAGTGGGAATCATTTTTGAGACGAAGAAACCTACTCGGACAATAAATGCAGAAATGCCAAGACTGGATCATCTCAATACTAAGGCTTTTCAGCAGTTAGTTTTATATTTTCTCCGCGAAAGGGTGACGGATAAAAATCTTGAGATTAAACACTTGATCGTGACAAATATTTATGAGTGGTTTATTTTCGATGGGAAGATTTTTGAGGAGTTATTTTTTGCTAATAAGGCTCTAGTTAACCAGTTTTGCGATTTTGAAGAAGGGAGACTGAGTAGTACGAAAACGGATTTTTTCTATCAACAAATTGCCGAACCAGCCATCACTAAAGTTATTGAGCAAATTAAGTTTACTCATTTTGATCTGCGAGAACTGGAAAATTTAGATTGGATTGATATTTACAAGATTCTTTCGCCAGAGCATTTACTTAAGTTACCTTTTGTTAATGACAGTAATACTTTAAATAAGCCTTTTTATAATGAGCTTTTGTATATTATTGGTTTGACGGAAGTTAAGGATAAAGGGAAAAAATTAATCGGACGAATGAAAGAAGGCGATCGCTGTGATGGTTCACTGATTGAAAATGCGATTAGTCGGTTGGATAGTTTAGATAAAATTGCACAACTAAAAAATCCTGAAGAGTTTGGAACTACGGATGAGGAACGGCTTTTTAATGTGGCGTTGCGGTTATCAATTAATTGGATTAATCGGGTTTTGTTTCTCAAATTATTGGAAGCGCAGTTAATTAAATATCATCAAGGCGATCAAGATTTTGCCTTTCTGAATTTGGCGAAAGTTCCCAGTTATGATGATCTCGATAGTTTGTTTTTTGATGTGTTAGCTAGGGAGACAAATAAGCGCGAGGCTAAGGTTAAAACGACTTTTGCTCATGTACCTTATTTAAATAGTTCGCTATTTGAGCCAACGGATACGGAACAGCAAACGATTGTCATTGGCAATTTGCGGGAGCGAACTTTACCCATTTTTGCAGGTACGGTGCTAAAAGATAATCAGGGTAATAAGCGAGTAAGTGAGTTGAATTCTTTGGCTTATTTGTTTGAGTTTTTGGATGCTTATAAATTTGATCGAGATGAGTTAGAAAATCCTCAAGAAGATAGCGAAAAGTTAATTAATGCTTCGGTGTTGGGGTTAATTTTTGAAAAGATTAATGGTTATAAAGATGGTTCTTTTTATACACCGAGTTTTATTACCATGTATATGTGTCGGGAAACGATACGACGAGCGATTGTACAGAAGTTTAATGAAGTAAAAGGCTGGAATTGTCAAACTTTAGATGATTTGTATGAACGAATTGAGGATAAAAAAGAGGCGAATACTATTATTAATAGTCTAAAGATTTGTGATCCGGCGGTGGGTTCGGGACATTTTTTAGTTTCGGCTTTAAATGAGATAATTGCGATTAAGAGTGAGTTACGGGTTTTATTAGATAGTTCGGGTAAGTCCTTAAAAGATTATCGGGTAGAGGTGCGAAATGATAAGTTACTGGTTTACGATGATGAGGGGAATTTATTTGCTTATCATCCCCATAACCAAGAAAAGCAACGGGTACAGCAAGCCTTATTTCATGAGAAACAGACGATTATCGAGGGGTGTTTATTTGGGGTGGATATTAACCCTAATTCCGTGACGATTTGTCACTTGCGGTTATGGATTGAGCTTTTAAAGAATGCTTATTATCGAGAAGATGGCAATTTGGAAACTTTGCCAAATATTGATATTAATATCAAGTGTGGTAATTCTTTGATTAGTCGCTTTGCTTTGGATGTGGATTTTTGTCAACTGTTTTCGATCTAGAGCGAACTAATCAATTAAATCTCTCGCCAGATAAGGATTTAGTCGATTTATGCCACCCTATCGAACCATAACAAGTAACGAAGAACCACAGGTTTTACAGAAGCAGAAGTTTAGTATTGAGGAATATCGCAATGCTGTACAGACTTATCGCAATGCAGAAACTAAGGGACAAAAGCGGCAGATGGAAACGCTGATTGCTAAGATTAAGGCTGGTTTTAGTGCTAATTTATTAATTGGTGATCCTAAGAAGGTGAAGTTACGTCAATTACAAGGGGAGCTTTATAATCTGGAAAATCAGGGTTTATTATTTGAGGAGACTAAGACGGAGCAAAAAGCGCGGGAGAAAAAAGTTACTAAGTTAAATAATGAGATTGACAAGCTAACTGCTGAAATTGCAGATATTGAAAGCGGTAGGCTATATGAGAATGCTTTAGAATGGCGGTCTGAGTTTCCCGAAGTGTTGAATGATGATGGTGATTTTGTTGGGTTTGATGTGGTGATTGGGAATCCTCCTTATATTTCAATACAAGATTTAAAAAAATCTAATTCTTTGGTTTGTGATTATTATTCTAAAAATTATCAAACAGCAAAAAAAGGTAACTTTGATATTTATCTTCCTTTCGTTGAAAAATCATTAAGCTTGTTAAATTCGCACGGTATAGTTGATTTTATAATGCCTTCTCTTTGGATTTATAACGAGTATGGAAAACCACTAAGAAGCTTAATGATTAAATCTCATTATTTATTAAGATTTCTAGATTTTGGCTCTACCCAAGTTTTTATTGATGCAACTATTTATACTGCTTGTCAACAATTTAGTAAAGAACCTAGACCTTTTTTTAGATATTTAAAAACAGAAGCTGGTAACTTTGAGACTGAAGGATTTTCGGAAATTTATTTTTCTAGCTTAAATGAAAATAATTGGAGTTTGGGAAAAGAACATATTTTGTTAATCAAAGAAAAGCTTGAGTTAAATTCAAAACCTTTAGGTGAAATAGCGCAAATTTTTGTTGGGATTCAAACAAGTGCAGACAATATTTATCATTTACAAAAAATTTCGCAAGGAATATATTTTTCAAAAATACTAGATAAAGAAGTTGAAATTGAAGACTCTATCATGAAACCACTAATTTCAGGAACAGATGCCAAACGGTATAAAATTCCAAATACAAATAAATATTTGCTTTATCCTTATGAAGCGCATGATACTTTTGCTTTGTTTGACATTAACTTGTTGAGAAATAAATATCCAAAAGCTTTTAGATATTTAAAAGATAATGAAGCTATTTTAAGAAGTCGAGAAAAAAATAAATTTAATAATGATTATTGGTATCAATTTGGAAGGAACCAAAATATTGATAAGCAACATTACTCTAAAATAGGAGTTGCTCAAACTGTCTCTGATTTACAATGTTTTCTTGATGAAAAAGGAAATTTTTTCTTAAATAACGTTCGAGTTAATGGAATTAAACCTATCAATGAAAATGAAGTAGATATAAAATATTTATTGGGTATTTTAAACTCTAAAGTTGCAAATTTTTATTTTAAGTTAGTTGGCAAGCCAAAAGATAATGGTTTTTTTGAAGCGAATAAACAATTTATTTCGCCAATTCCCATTAAAATTGTAGATCACAAATATCAAATAAAAATTAAATTATTGGTTGACAAAATTCTCACCGCAAAAAAAGACGATCCTACTGCTGACACAAGCGAATTAGAAAAGCAGATTGATCACTTAGTTTACAAACTCTATCAACTCACCTATAATGAAGTAAAAATCATTGATCCAGAATTTGCACTAACAGAACAAGAATATCTGGAATTACCCTAATTTATTCTCCGTTTTGCCTTTTGCCTCGTCTGGCCCAAGCAATTTAAATGCTTGACAGCTTAATTTCCGGCCAACTAGCTACCACCGAGGCCAATTTATCCAAATCCCGACGATCTTCGATAAAGGGAAAAACACCCAAAACTGGACAATTAGTCAAGGATTGAATTAAATCGATCGGTGTTAACTGCTCTATTTCCGTCTCAGTGCGCGGTTCGAGACAATTAAGGATAATTCCGCCCAAATTCACCTTTTTCTGCTCTGCTAGGGCAATATTAGCCACCGTTTGGGAAATCGCTCCCAATTTCACCGGCACCACTAAAAGAGTTTTTAACCGCCATTGAGCCGCTAAATCCGCCACAGTTAGCTCGTGGGTGACAGGACAACCTAAACCCCCTAAACCCTCAATTAAAACCAAATCTTGGCTTTTTTGTAGGTTCAGCAGAGCTTGCCACACCGTCCCTAAAGGAATATCTCGACCTTCCAAATCAGCAGCCACAGGAGGCGCTAAGGGTGCTTGATATTGCAGCGGTGTGATCATTTCTAATTGACCCTGAAATAAACCCTCATACCATTCTCGATCGCCTTGACCCGTTTGCATTAATTTCATCAACCCCAGGGCCTTCGACGGATAGTATTTTTGCCAATAAGCCACTAAAGCAGTGGTGACAACGGTTTTACCCGCATCGGTATCCGTAGCCGTAATCAAAAGACTATTCATAAAACTACCGGGCTAAGTCAAGATCAGGTGAAATCACCAATATTTATCATCTTATCTCCCTTATCCCCACTTCCCCACTTCCCACTTCCCCACCACCCCACTTCCCCCCGCAACGCGCACGCAGTGACCACCCCACTTCCCCACTTCCCCACTTCCCCAGATATTGCATGGGTAAGATGCAAAAAGAAAAAAAACTGCGGCCAAAAAGGTGAGATGGAATACACTAAAAGTATAAGGTTATCAATTTTGCTATTTTTCCAGTTGCATCCTAGGCAACAGAATTGCAATTATCCCTCTAGTTAGAAATTGGACGGTTTGCCCTGTGGTTTCATCACTTCCCAAGCCCAATGACTCTTTAACAACGGTTCCCCAGCGTTGTTCTGGTGCTTATGCCTTGATGGACAGTCTCAAACGTCATGGTGTTAAGCACATCTTCGGTTATCCCGGTGGTGCGATCCTACCCATCTATGACGAACTCTACCGCTTTGAAGAACGGGGAGAATTACAACATATCTTAGTGCGCCACGAACAAGCGGCCGCCCATGCCGCCGATGCCTACGCTAGGGCCACCGGCAAAGTGGGAGTCTGTTTCGGTACTTCCGGCCCCGGGGCGACCAATTTGGTGACAGGCATCGCTAACGCACACATGGACTCCATCCCGATGGTGATTATCACCGGTCAGGTGAGTAGGGCGGCCATCGGTTCCGATGCTTTCCAAGAAACCGATATCTATGGTATTACTCTCCCGATTGTTAAACATTCCTATGTGGCGAGAAATGCCCGCGAAGTAGCGAGAATCGTCGCTGAAGCCTTCCATATCGCCAGTACAGGACGACCGGGACCGGTTTTAGTCGATATTCCCAAAGATGTCGGTTTAGAACCATGCGATTATATCCCCGTCGAACCGGGAGATGTGAAACTAACCGGTTATCGTCCCACGGTTAAGGGCAATCGCCGTCAAATCGAGGCCGCTTTACACCTCTTGGAAACCGCCGAAAAACCTTTACTGTACGTTGGTGGAGGTGCGATCGCAGCGAATGCCCACGCCCAAATTGCCGAGTTTGCCGAGCGTTTTCAGTTACCCGTCACCACCACGTTAATGGGTATCGGTGCTTTTGATGAACATCATCCCCTCTCAGTGGGAATGTTAGGAATGCACGGCACTGCCTACGCTAATTTTGCCGTGACCGAGTGTGATTTATTAATTGCCGTCGGCGCTCGTTTTGATGACCGAGTAACCGGGAAATTGGACGAATTCGCCTCGAAAGCTAAGGTAATCCATGTGGATATAGACCCCGCCGAAGTGGGCAAAAATCGCGCCCCTGACGTGCCGATTGTCGGGGATGTGCGGGTAGTTTTAGAACAAATACTCCAAAAAGCCAGAGAATTTGATTATCCCACTAATTCCGATCGCACCCAAGCTTGGTTAGCCAAGATTGAGCGCTGGCGACAAGATTATCCCCTGCAAGTACCTCGACCGGAAGGCAGACTTTCCCCCCAAGAAGTGATCGTTGAGGTGGGTCGTCAAGCACCCCACGCCTACTATACCACCGATGTGGGCCAGCATCAGATGTGGGCGGCCCAATTCCTCAAAAATGGACCCCGACGTTGGATTTCCAGCGCGGGATTGGGGACGATGGGTTTTGGTTTACCCGCTGCTATGGGGGCCAAGGTGGCCATTCCCGATGAGGAGGTCATTTGTATTAGTGGTGATTCCAGTTTCCAAATGAATCTACAGGAATTAGGCACCCTAAGTCAATTTAATATTCATGCCAAGACGATTATTATTAATAATGGTTGGCAGGGTATGGTACGTCAATGGCAAGAAGCTTTCTATGGGCAACGTTATTCTAATTCCAATATGGAAGTGGGAATGCCAGATGTGGAACTGTTAGCCCAAGCTTACGGCATTAAAGGCATTACTATTCGCCATCGAGAGGAATTAGCCGCAAAAATTGCCGAAATGTTGGCCCATGATGGTCCAGTTTTGGTCAATGCGATCGTGACTAAAGACGAAAATTGTTATCCCATGGTCGCCCCCGGCCAAAGTAATGCCCGTATGATTGGTTTACCGAAAATTGTCACCAAGGGTTGTGAAATGCTCGATTGTCCCAGTTGTGGCGCGGTTAACAGTTGGAATAATAAATTCTGTCCTGAATGTGGGGCGAAATTGTAGCCGAAAATTGTTAATTAATTAACCAGCCTCCGTTATACTTAACGGAGGTTTTTGGCTTTTTCTCTACTATTTAAACATCATAGAAATTGTCAAACAGAAGCAATGGCAGCCCTAGAAGAAGCTTTAGAAAAAGAAGCGCAAAACTCGATCGCCACCGTGATTAAATTAGCAATATCTCAGTGACAACGGCAAGAGGCTGACATCAACACCATTGACGACAATGAGAAGGACAACCTAAAATCTTTTCGCTAATTTTGCCATAGACTGCACCCTTTGCTTCTAGAATGGGCTATTGCGGCTAGACCCGAATATTGGTCTAGCATTTGCCCGTAGACTGAAAAAAGCACGTTATAAAGATTATGGCCAAAGTTCTGGTATCCGATTCGATCGATCCGGTAGGAGTAGAAATTCTGTCACAGGTTGCCCAAGTGGACGTGAAAACAGGACTATCCGCCGGGGAAATCATTCAAATTATCCCCGAATACGACGCACTGATGCTCCGTTCCAGTACCCGCGTCACCAAAGAAATCGTCGAAGCGGGCAGCAAACTGCAAATTATCGGCCGCGCAGGGGTAGGAGTCGATAATATCGATGTTCCCGCCGCTACTCGTCAGGGTATTATTGTCGTTAACTCTCCCGAAGGTAACACGATCGCCGCTGCCGAACACGCCTTGGCCATGATGTTATCCCTCTCCCGTCATATTCCTGATGCCAATCAGTCGGTAAAAGCGAATAAATGGGAAAGAAATCGCTTTATCGGCACAGAAGTTTATAAAAAGAACCTAGGAGTCGTTGGTTTAGGTAAAATTGGCTCCCACGTCGCCGCCGTTGCCAGATCCCTAGGCATGAAAATTCTCGCCTACGATCCCTTTATTTCCAAAGAACGCGCCGATCAACTCGGTTGCACCCTGGTGGATCTGGAACTACTCTTTGCCGAGTCCGATTTTATCACCCTCCACGTCCCGAAAACTCCCGAAACCCAGCATCTCATCGGTCGGGAAACCCTCGCAAAGATGAAACCCACAGTCCGCATCATTAACTGTTCCAGAGGCGGCATTATCGACGAGTTGGCTTTAATTGAAGCCCTCGAATCCGGTAGAATCGCTGGGGCAGCCTTGGACGTATTTGAACAGGAACCTTTAGGCGAATCTAGATTAAGAGAATTATCTAACGTCATCCTCACTCCCCACCTAGGCGCATCGACTACGGAAGCACAGGTTAATGTGGCTATTGATGTGGCCGAACAAATTCGCGATGTCCTCCTCGGTTTGCCAGCGCGTTCGGCCGTTAATATCCCCGGACTAACTCCTGATGTTATGGAAAAACTGCGCCCTTACCTGCAATTAGCGGAAACTATGGGGAATCTCGTCAGTCAGTTGGCAGGAGGTCGCTGTGACTCGTTAAATGTCCGTTTACAGGGAGAATTGGCCACTAAAGACAGTCAACCTCTGGTGGTAGCGGCAATTAAGGGTTTACTTTCCCAAGCCCTCCGGGAACGGGTAAACTATGTTAATGCGGCGATCGAAGCTAAGGAACGCGGTATCCGGGTAATCGAAACCCGGGATGCTTCCACCCGCGACTATTCGGGATCGATTCATTTGGAAGCTAATGGTTCTATGGGGACACATTCCGTTACCGGAGCGCTGTTAAGTACGGGAGAAATCCGCATTACTGACCTCGATGAGTTCCCAATTAACGTGCCACCGAGTAATCATATGTTATTCACCCTTCACCAAGATATGCCCGGTATTATCGGCAAAATTGGCGCACTTTTAGGCAGTTTTAATGTCAATATCGCCAGTATGCAGGTAGGACGCAAAATTATTCGCGGTGACGCAGTTATGGCCCTGAGTCTCGATGATCCTCTACCAGAAGGTCTTCTCTCGGAAATTACTAAAGTCCCCGGTATCCGTGATGCTTACACGGTAAAACTCTAGATTAAATCAGTTATCAGTAAACAGTAATCAGTAAACAGTAATAAGTGAAAAGAAAGCTCCGAACTTGCCACTTAATACTGTTGACTGAAAACTCAAATTTGATAACTGATCCCTGATCACGGATAACTGAATATATGTCTAATAGTTGGTGGGAAATTACGGTTTTGTGCGAACCTAGTCTCGAAGAAACGGTTTTCTGGAGACTGGAAAATTTTGGCTGTTCGGGAACGGCCACGGCTAAAAAACAATCCTCTTTAGAGATTAAGGCCTATATACCAGAAATTAAAGCGCAATTGCCCGATTTAGAGGCACTAAGCCTCTGGTTAAAGCAGGATGCTTTGATTTTAGGTTTTCCCGAACCTGTCACCAATTGGCAGTTAATAGACGAGGAAGACTGGGCCAGCAGTTGGAAACAACATTGGCAAATTAGCGAGATCGGCGATCGCTTTTTGATCTGTCCTGCTTGGTTAAATCTCCCCGAAAATAACCAGAGATTGGTGATTAAAATTGACCCCGGTTCCGCTTTTGGCACGGGAACGCACCCCACCACCCAATTATGTCTAGAATCCCTAGAAATGCGTTTAAGTAGCAATCCAGAGAATAAAATTATCGCTGATATCGGTTGTGGTTCTGGCATACTGGCGATCGGAGCGATTTTATTAGGAGCCAAAAAAGTTTATGCTGTTGATACAGATCCGCTGGCGGTGAACGCGACGCACAGTAATCGCCATCTCAACCGAATTAACCCCGAAAATTTAGCTATTAATCAGGGTAGTGTCGAGGAGTTATTAGAATTAATTCCCGATGGTGTCGATGGCATCGTTTGTAATATTTTAGCCGAGACAATTATCGCTTTAATGCCCGAAATCACCCGTCTGGCAAAACCCACCACTTGGGGAATTTTAAGCGGCATCCTCGTCACCCAAGCACAAGCAGTTACAGATATTTTAGAACCCCAAGGCTGGACAGTGGCTGCTCTGTGGAAACGTCAAGAATGGTGTTGTCTGCAAATTCGTCGCACTGTGGACTAATAGACATCTCCAATAATCAAGATTTTAGCCCAGTAGATCAGGCTTCTAGCCTGATTTCTGGAGATGTCTCCTGAATACTGACTCCTGATGTCTGAACGAGTACGGAGGGAGTCGAACCCCCGACACCCAGGACCGGAACCTGGTGCTCTATCCTCTGAGCTACGTACCCACAATAAAATACTATTATATTATACCACTAGCCGATGCAGTAGATCAGAAATTCCTATGACTAGCGATCGCCCTTTAAAACTACTGATCAGTAACGATGACGGCATTTCCGCCCTAGGAGTCCGCACCCTCGCTAACACCCTCGCTACTGCGGGCCATCAAGTCACCGTAGTTTGTCCCGACGGCGAGCGCTCTGCTACCGGTCATGGCTTAACCTTACACCATCCCATCCGGGCCGAACAGGTGGAAGGAATTTTTCATCCCGATGTGATTGCTTGGTCCTGCTCGGGAACTCCCGCCGATTCGGTGAAATTTGCCCTTAGTGCCGTCCTGAAAGAGCGTCCCGATTTAGTTTTAGCTGGCATTAACCACGGGTCTAATCTCGGCACCGATATCCTCTATTCTGGCACGGTTTCCGCAGCCCTGGAGGGCTTAATCGAGGGTATTCCCAGTATTGCTTTTAGTCTGGCTAGTTTTAAAGCCTGTGATTTCCAACCGGCCGCCGATTTTGCCCTCACTTTAGTCAGGAAAGTTGCCCTTAACCCTTTTCCTATTCCCACTTTACTCAATGTTAACGTCCCGCCGGTTAGTAGTGGCGAAATCAAGGGGGTGAAAATCACTAGGCAAGGATTGCGACGCTACGAAGAAACCTTCGAGAAAAGACTGGATCCTAGGGGTAAAAGTTATTACTGGTTAATTGGGGAAGTAGTCGAAGATATCGAACAACCGGACTATACCCATTTACCCCCAGAAGTGCCTACGGATGTGCGCGCTATTGGCGAGAATTTTATCACCATCACGCCCCTACAATATAATTTAACTGATGTGCAGGGTTTTCAACATTTGCACCGGAATTCTTGGTTTGATTGAGGATCATCGAAAATTTTGGGTCTGAAACCCCGTCGTTCTACGACGGCTTTACCGTTAAATATTAGCGCATTTACACGATATATGCTAAAATGTGAGACATGGAAAAAGCCTATTCTTACCGATTTTACCCCACACCAGAACAAGAGTCGCTATTGCGGCGCACTTTGGGCTGTGTAAGATTAGTTTACAAT
>VYLV01000098.1_pt1 | contig 13459 bp, 14 predicted proteins | sample 5114191 | NCBI WGS metagenome assembly VYLV01 (sample SAMN12291782, study PRJNA351875) | freshwater metagenome | isolation source: freshwater lake | place: USA: Michigan, Little Long Lake | collected 2013-08-08 | reverse complement strand
ACTAAGTACGGTAGGGCATACCGAAACTAATACGCGCCGGCGTGAGATTCCCTCTGGTTTGGTTGGATACGTCCTGCCAGATCAAGGAAACTCGATGAACCAAGAATCCCTCGCATGAGAGCGATGGGAGTGTCAATGCGGTCGCAATTGCTCCAAAAGTAAAAAGTGTCATCGGGATCGATTTCACACCAGCAATGATTGCCAGAGCCGAAAAAAAGCTAGAAGAATTAAATATCGAGAATATTGACCTAATTAACGCCGATATAGCTGCCATTGACTTTGCCGAGTCTAGTTTCGATCTGATTACCTGTTCTATGGCGATTGCACTTTTCCCCGATATCCCGCAAGTGCTGGCAAAATGGTATCAATGGTTAAAAAAAGGCGGTTCGGTCGCAACGCGCTCGCCTATCGGCTGCCGAAATTGCGACTCTAGTGAACAATTATCGCCGAGAAATCGAGAAAAATGCCACCGATCGGGGAGTATGGCAAGATGCAACCACTTTTTTTGTCACTGCTAGTAAAAGTTAGAAAAAGATCATGAGTCAAGTTAAAACCATCTCTGGACGAGCTTTACCCTTGCGAGGCAACGATATTGACACCGATCGCATTATTCCGGCTCGTTTTTTGCGTTGTATCACCTTTGAAGGTTTAGGAGAACAAGTGTTCGCCGATGATCGAGCCGCTTTACAGGGGAGTCATCCTTTCGATCTACCCCAGTACCAAGGAGCGAAAATTCTGGTAGTCAATGGTAATTTCGGTTGTGGATCTTCTCGGGAACACGCACCGCAAGCAATTTTACGTTGGGGAATTCAAGCAATTATCGGGGAAAGTTTCGCCGAAATATTTTTTGGCAATTGTATCGCTAATGGGGTTCCCTGTGTCACTGCTGAGGCAAAAACCATCACCCATTTACAGGATTTAATTACAGCTAATCCCGAAATTCCCGTCGATCTTTCCTTGACAACTATGACGGTGGAATGGGGGGATTTTGTCGCTACCGTGTCTATGAATGAAGGTTCCCGACAGATGTTAATAGAAGGAGGTTGGGATACCTGCGGACAGCTGTTACAAAATCTCGATCTGATTCAATCTACCGCGCAAAAGTTACCCTATTTAAGTTTCGTTTAGAGAAACAATCTAGGGTGAGGGTGCGTTAGTAATAGATTAACGTACCCTGGCAGGGATTTTGGTTGAATGCAGCGGCTGTAAATATTAAAAAATCTGTCCTATGACTAATCCTGATCATGATCTCCAAAATATCCAAGAACCGATTTTAAACGCTCCCGAAGATGTGCGAAAAATCATCGATCGAGTTTTAAAATTGGAAAGAGATAAGTTATACCAGCGCAATCCTCGCAATATCAATGATGATGTTTTAACGATTATTAAAGAAGTAATTCAATAATCAGTTATCAGTTATCAGGAGTCAGGAGATAGGGTGATAGGGTTTTGGGGTGATAGGGTGATAGGGATTTAGGGGTTTAGGGAAATTTCATCCAAATGCTCCACTTCCCACTTCCCCATCCCCCCACTTCCCCACTTCCCCACTTCCCACTCCCCCACTTCCCCATCATCCCCTGTCTCTAAATATGAAACTACTATCAATAAAGTTATGTAATTTTCGACAATTTTATGGTAAGACTCCTGAGATACATTTAGCAGCAAGTTCTCGCAATACAACGGTAATTTATGGCAATAATGGGGCAGGAAAAACAACCATTTTAAATGCTTGTACTTGGGTGCTTTATGAAAAATTTACGGCAGCTTTTGCCGAACCAGAGTTATTAGTTAATAAACGGGCAATTACAGAAGTCAGCACGGGAACCTCCATAGAATGTTCAGCAGAAGTGAACTTTGAACATGAAAATAAACGCTATCAGGTAAAACGAAAATTTTTCGCCTACCAAGATGTAAATAGTAAAATTCAATACGGTCAAAATAGTTTATATATGCTCTACGCTGGTGATGATGGCAATTGGTACGCACCCCATCAACCCCCGGAGGATATTATTAATCAAATTTTACCCGAAAGTTTACACCGTTATTTCTTTTTTGATGGGGAATATATCGATCATCAATTTCGCAGTAGTAGCCAAGGTAAAATCGCAGAAGATACAAAGGAATTATTGGGAGTTAAAGTATTAGATAGAGCGATCGAGCATTTAAAAAAAGCTAGAAAATCTTTACAAGATGAACTTAAAGATTTAGGTGAATCGGATTTAAAAAAGTTATTAAAACAGGAAAGTAAAATTGAGCAGGATTTAGAAAAGTTAACCCAGCGTCAGCAGGATATTATTACCCAGTTATCCCAGCAGGAAGAATTAAAAAAAGCCTTGACTAATCGCTTATTAGAGTTAAGTGGTGCCGAGGAATTAAAACAGTTAAAAGAAAAATTAGAACAACAGGAAAGAAATCTGCGGCAAGATTTAGTCAGAACTAAGGATAAGTTAAAGAAATTAATTTCCCAGCAAGCTTATCAAGTCTTTTTAAAAGAAATTAATCAAAATTTTCAGCAATTAATTGATCGCCTACGACAACAAGGGGAATTACCCAGTGGTATCAAACAGCAATTTGTCCAACAATTATTAGAGGGGAAAAAATGTATTTGTGGCCAGGAATTACAGGAGAATAGTCAAGCTTATTTACAGGTACAAGACTGGATGAATAAAGCAGGAATGGCCGATGTGGAAGAAGCGGCCATTCGCTTATCTTCCACAGTCAAAGAAATGGATAAACGGAGCTTAGATTTTTGGCAAGAAGTGGATAATTATCAAGCTAATATTCACCAGTGGCGCTTAGAATTATCTTTGGTAGAATCAGAATTAGATGAAGTTCGGGATAAATTTCGCCATTATCCCGATGAAGATATTAAAAATCTGCAATCTCGCTTAGATGCGATCGAGGATTCCCTAAAAGATTTACGCTTGGAACAGGGCAGCAATAAAAATCAACTAGATATCTATGAAAAAGAGTTAGAATCCCTGCAAAAACAAGTACAAAAACAGCAACAAAAAGAGGCAAAATCTAATTTAGGACAACGACGTATTTTAGCGACTCAAGAGGCAATTAATCGCATTAGTGAGGTAAGACGGAGATTAGAAAATCAGTTTCGTTTGTCCTTAGAAAAACGGGTACAGGAAATCTTTAACTCAATTTCTTTTACTCCCTATATTCCCCGTATTAGTCCCGATTACGAGGTAAGATTATTAGAAAATACCACAGGATTCGCCATTCCCGTGGCAGCTTCCACCGGAGAAAATCAGATTCTCAGTTTATCTTTTATCGGGGGAATTATCGATCGAGTGCGAGAAGGTCGTCAGAAAAATACTTTGATGGGAATTGATAGCAGCACTTTTCCTCTGGTGATGGATTCCCCTTTTGGTAGTCTCGATCATATCTATCGTCGGCAAGTTGCGATCGCTATTCCTAAATTAGCCAATCAGTTAATTGTTTTAGTGACAAAAACTCAATGGAGGGGAGAAGTAGAAACCGAGATTTCTCCCTATATTGGTAAAGAATATGTGTTAGTTTATAATTCTCCGAAAGCGGATTGTCAAGAGGATTTAATTAATCTTCATGGTGTTGATTATTCTCTGGTGAAACGCAGTCCTAATAATTTTGAATATACGGAAATTATCGAAGTTAATCGATTCTAAATTTTAACTTCTAATAAAACGATCGATTGCTGTGTTCATTACCCCAACACGACTGGATAATTCCACAAGTTCCGTGGTGACAATATTATAATCCCCTAAATATTTCTGGAGATTAGTTCCCTCTTGTTGATGAGCAATTTCTACCAACCTTTCCTCTCGCAATTCTTGCAAATGATCGAGGATTTCTTCTAAAGCATCTTCGAGGGGAGGTAAGGGAAGAGGAGGATTATTTGTTTGCAAAGCTTGGGTTAATTGCGTCAAAGCTTGGGTTATTTGTTGCGTGAACAGACTCAGATTAGGATGGGGAGGACTACCGCGATATTGTTCCAATTCCGTCAATAAAACTGTCACCCCGCGACCAAAACGGGGAATATAATTACTTAAAGTGATTGCTGGTTCCATTTGTGCAAAGGGTGTGCTAGGATCATCAATTAATCTTTGTAGGGCCGTTTGCATAGTTGCATTTGCTCGTCGAGCTTTATCGCGATAGGAAGATAAACTTGCAGTTTGATAGGATGATTCTCCTAAATAAACTGCCATAACTGACTGAAAATATATTTGATTAGCTTCTAATGCTTTAATGGCAGCGAGGGAAAAAAGTTCATCTTCATTAAACCGTAAAAAACCGAAGGAAAGTGCAAAAGCTAAAGCACTACCGATTAAAGTGTAAACTATTCTGATATACTCTAAATTAATCCCGTCATTGCTGACATCGAGACGACTGATGATTAAAGCAAAAATTGTGATAAAAAATACGGCTAAACTATAGTGAAATCGCACCAAAGCTAAAGCGATCGCTATAGAAATCACCCCAATAATTTCTAACCAGATCGAATTATCTATAATTGGCAACAATGCCAAAACAAAAAACGAGCCTAAAATCGTACCAAACACCCGATTAAAAAAGCGTTGAAAAGTCAAGCTAAAATCTGGTTTTAACACAATAACTAAGGTTAAACCAATCCAAAAACTATGGGTAATCCCTAGCTTATTGTAAATCAATACTCCTAGCGCACTTCCCAAACCCAAGCGTAAACCGTGACGAAATAGGGGCGATTCTAGATTAAAATTAGATTTTAATGGTTGCCACCAAGCTTTTTCTTGACCGTACTCTTTTTCTATCCCTTCAAAGTTCCGCTGCCAAGTATTTTTTTTATCTGAAAAGTCCTCGCTTTGCCGCAAATGTTGCGCTGTTTCACTGGCTATTTTTAGCTGTTTAGATAATTTTTTTAAACGATTATTTAATTGCGAAATTGCCACATAACTGCTATAATCATCCTGAGCATTTTCTAAAACTTTAGCTTGCAGATTTTTTTGTTGCTCGATCGCCTTGAGTAATAACTGCAAGCGCTCACAATCCGGTTGTTTATTTTTACCCAAAATTAACCCGGCAATATCTTCGCTAATTTCCGCCACTTGCACGAGAATATCTTCTAATAAAATACCCACCGTGGTCAGTTGTGGCAAGGGATGAAGATGAAGCAATTCTCGCAGTGCAATTAAGCTGGTGTTAATGCGATCGCTATCTTCAATCAAGACGATTAACAATTCCCGCAGCTCACTCTTTCCCCAACGTCCCCGACGCGTCAAGGTGACAGTTTTCCTAGAACGGAGCAACAGTTGCCGGATTTTGTTAAAATATGGCTCCTCATTAGCATTAGAACGAGAGTGTAAGGGCAAAGAGCGGAGACAAGTGGCGATACCCTGAAAATTTTCCGCCGTTACCTGACGTAAAGGCTGATTAGGGCGAAAAGGCCAGATAAACAGGGCTAAAAAAATTGTCCATCCCCCTCCCAACACAGCGATTCCGGCCCGTTGTAAAGCGACGATAATATCTCCCGATGGCAAAGAAACAGCAAAAAGCAGCAATAAACTAATTACTAACCCAGCTAAAGCCCCATTTTCCCCGTAAACCGTCAAATAACCCGCTAGAAACAACCCGCAAAAAACTATCACTACGGTCAATCCTAACCAAGCACTGGCTAATGTGCCGATAATCAAAGCTAGAGCCATCCCAATAGTCGTAGCGACTAGGGTTTTCGCTCTCAGGCAGTAAAGTCCCCCCACATCGGCTAAAATCAAGGTTTGAGCCGCTAAACCGACCATTAACCCCAATTCTGACTGATCTAAAATATCACCGATAATAATCGGGACTGCGATCGCTAATAAAGTCCTAATCCCCCGCTCGATCTCGATATCGCCACTAGGACGCAATAAAAAACCAAATCGCTGAAGTAGCATATAGCAGTTATCTTAATGGTGAGGTACACAGTTTTCGTTTTCGGGAGTCAGTATTCTCCGAGTCACCTGATTAGGTAACGATTTCTCCCCTGACTCCTGACTTGAAAGAGGGTGTAGGGTGTGGGGTGTGGGGTGTAGGGAAGGAAACCTCTTTCATCTGTGGGGGTGAAAATTTTTTCATCGGGACTGACTCCTAACTCCTCAATTCTGCTCTATTAGGGCAGCCAACGGGGTTTAAAACCGGCGTTGAGTTCTTGAGGTAAAATTTTCGGGATGCTATTGGGACTGAATTGATCGGGGAGTGGTAATAACCAGAGACGACCATCGGCAATGCTCGACCCCTCCCCGGTGACTAAATCATTTCTGACTCCAAAGGGTGTGGTTGCTAACTGATCAAATAATAAGGCCACGCCATCGGGAGACATACTCATATGCACGTCACGATAATTAGGTAAAGCCAGCAGTGGCATCATTTTACCCGTTTTTAGCTCAATAATCCCTAAAAATGGTTCTTCTTTCACTTTGCCATCGCTGCCCATGACCAGATCGCTTTTCAGACAGTAAAGGGTTTTTTCTTGTCGCGGTTCAAATTCACAGCTAATAATCGGATTAACTGTTCTTAATAGTAGTCTTGACTCTCCCTGATCGTTGAGCATAAATAGCGATCGCTGATTATCCGGTTCTGATTTCACCATTAATTTTTGGCGACCATCCCGGGAAAAAGCGAGGATTTTCTCGTAGGTAGGCAAAAATTGCGGTTTTCCCGCTTGGACATCCAAAGGAATCACCGCTACCCCTCCCGTTTGACTGACAACCGCTTTTTTACCGTCGGGAGATAGTAAAAAATTATCCCCTTGCATTCCTAACGGTCGCGATTGTCCATCATCGCTGATTACCCATAAACTGGCATCCCCCGGATTCCCATGATTAATTCTCTGCACGATTAGGGTTTTGCCATTATCTGAGAGATTAAAGCGAAGATTTTGATAGGTTTTCGCATCTAAAAACCTTTCTATACGACCACTGGGCAAATTTTGACCATTTTCGTCATGATTTAACCCCGTGGTAATCGTGTAAAGTTGCTGTTTTGGGGTGTCTCGTCCTAAGTCAGAGCGATCGAAGGCCGAGAATAAAATTCTCTCCCCCCTCGGATAGATTTGAAAATCCGTGACCACCAGATCCCCAGGGGTAAGGATGGTTTTTTTCAGTTCTGTGACGTTATTTGCCCCCTGAATGATATTACAGACGATTAAACGACCTCTTTCCTCTTGGTTGACTCCAATATAGGCAAAAGCTCGATCGTGGCTGTAAAATTCGCCGATAAAGTCCTCACCTTGAGCAATAGGTAACTTTACTTGATATTTTTTGCCGTAGATCGGCAATTCCGTCAAGGTATAGGTCAAGCGATCGCCAGCCCAGCTAATTTTACCCGGCAAGGGAGGATCGATCACCAAGCTGGTTTCTATGTCGGAACGGTCAATCGGTCGATTAAAACTTAAAGTAAAATAATTGTCCCTAACGCCGATTTTTCGCCCTTGCCAGCTAAAATTCTCCCCTCGGGTAGGAACTTGATTTCCCTGGATCAAAATCGACGATATCGCCGCAATTAAAGCCAAAATAGTCCCTAACACTAAGCGATCAAACCAAGCTAATCTTTTCATACAGTTATTTTAGCAATCAGCTTTCAGCTTTCAGGATTTATTTTTACATCAATTAGCCAGTTTTCTAGTTATGGTGGTAGGCAAAAGCGGAGACTAACTGCGATCGCCGATCCATGTTGCGATCGCCAATTGTCTTGTTCTTGATCTTAAACAGCCTTTGACTTACGGGAGAATATTCACAGATTGACATTCAGCTAGGTATTAAAAACTTAATTCTTGGTCAACCATCAGGAGAAAGTCAAAAATCTTTGAAGCGTTGGTTAAATAATCGAGTAGCGACCGTCTAACAAATCACTGCACCCGACCTGCTGCTATATTTTAACAACTTCCAAGTTTACTGGCGGCGAGTGAGTTCAGCCGTTATCTAGCTGAAGGCTGACGGCTATTATCAGCTTTAGTAATGATTCTCATCGGTTTTTTCAATCGAATAAATAAAAACGCCCCCAAAAAGGAAGCGTTTTTTAACTTATCATGAGGACTTAGCAAAATGTGTGCAGAGTTAGAATGCGGATGTTGGATGGGGATCCAGCATCTGTTTATTTTTAACCACCGATCGCCGGTCCAGTCAAGGCCATGGGGATAGCATCACCGGAAGCTAAATCGAGGGGGAAGTTTTGACATCCTCACCGCCGTAAACGGACGGTGATTCCCAAACCTCACGATTTAGGTTTCTGCTTCTTTCCCTTGCGGGGTTCCGCTATTTGGTAAATGCGCTAGTATTTAACGGTAAAGCCGTCGTAGAACGACGGGGTTTCAGACCCAAAATTTTCGATGAGCGTTGCGTTCGTGCATTACTTCAAAACCAATGTTAGCGCGGTTGATCACATCCGCCCAAGTTGCGATCTCGCGTAGCGAGCGCGTTGCGACCGCACGTCCCAGGGAATCAATAATCGACTGGTTAAAGTTGAAACCGTTGAGGTTAAAAGCCATGCTTGAGATACCCTGGCCGATAGGATAGATTAGGAAGACAGCAGTAGCAGCGGATACAGGTGCGGAATAAAATAACTCAGCCAATTAATTGGGTATATATGTAGCAAAGATTACTTTGCAGTATATGTTCAAGTATATTTATAGGCACTGCGATTGTGTCCCTTTTTTGGGTTTATTTATTTCAAAAATTATCTCTTTATTTGTATATTTTTAAACTTGTATAAAATTGATTTAAGTTTTGTAAAAAGTAGTTGACAAAATCCGATCGAGATCAAGGATCACCCTATCCCTAAGGTTGACAAAATATGGTAAAGTAGGCTGAGTAATAAAACTTATCACTAAACTACTATCAGTGACAAGTGCCAAATTTACCACCAGAAGGCTCAATATAACTATGTCCAAACGGTTTAAATTCGACTCCTCCGAGATGATTTATCTCACCGATAAACTGATGAATGCGGCCAGCAATCGTTACTCGATCGTCGTGCAAGTCGCTAGACGGGCCAAACGCGTCCGCTACGATACCGTAGAAAATATCGATGACCCGATGATTAAACCCGTCCAACGGGCCCTGATGGAAATGACCGACGAATTAACCGAACCGGAATTATTACGCGATTAATCCCCTAAAATTGCCTGGAACCCACCCCTACATTTCATCGGGGTTGATACCCAGTGATCTTAGTCTTTCCGCTAGTCGTTGGGCTTTTTGTTCCGCTTCCTGTTTAGCCAAACGTTCTTGCTGGGCGATCAAAAGTACTTGAGCGGCGATCGCCGCAGCTGCCCTCGCCCTTTCCTCTGCGGTTAAATAGCGATTTCCCGATTGATCATAATGATTGCCGGTTCGTCGGGATTGCAATAAATCCCCATATCTACACCAAAATACCAGTCGTCCCGCTCCATCCAAATAAATGCTAATAAACTAAGTAATAGATTGGGAATATCGTTGGTGTAACTGGTTATCCACGGGTGTTTCGTTAGAACAGGGCAATTCTTCGGCACTGGGAAGAAGGCGATTTTTATTGTAGGAAAGGTTAACCATAGCGATTGTTTTGACTAGGGAAATTACCAAGTATTCGGTTGAAAGTCAGCATCATTAATAATGGCCACCGTATCCCCGGAGGGTTTAATCACAAATAGTCCTTTTTTATAAGCGTATCGATCGATCCCCTCGTTGATTTCAATTCCCGCCACCGCACCGTAAGCTCGATAGTTTTGATAATGGGGAAAAGCGATTTTAAAACGAGTCAATTTTTCAATAAATTCATCCACATCATCTTTAGATAATCTCGATTTACATTCCACCACCACGAGATCGGTATCATCGACGGCTAGGATATCAATTTCCATGGCGATGCCTTGACGTTTGACTCTAGCGCGGGGATAAACTTCCTTAATATCGATGCCTTTTTCCTGAAAAAGCCGTAAAACCGCCGGTTCTACCAATTCTTCCACAAATCGACCCCAGCGAGTGGTGAGACTATCTACCGCTTTGCTGGTTCGTTCAACCGTCCGTTTCAGTTCTGCCATCGAGCGATCGCTTTCTAGTTTAGATTCGGCGAGGAGGTTCTCTATTTCGACTCTATGGCGATCGTATTCCGCCTTCGATTCGGCAGCCCTGCGATCATATTCCGCCTTAGATTCGGCAGCCCTGCGATCATATTCCGCCTTGGATTCGGCGGCACGGCGATCGAACTCCTCGGCGGAAGCGCGGAATAGCTGGTAAATATCCTCAAGGGTTACAGGTTCACTCATAACTTACATCCAAAACACCCACCATCATTTTAGCGATTCGATCGAGAAGCTCGACGAGAGCGAGAGAGCGAAATCGAGAGAAATATTAAGAATTATTGAAAACACTTGACAAATGTGCGGGGGGGGTACGGTTCTGTTGGTTTTTCTTTTTCCTTTATGACGATTGACCGAGGAGCTTTTTTACTGTGAAACTACCCATTATCGGCATCTTATCGGGGGTTGCCCTCGCGACTCTCGGCGCCTCCGCGGCACGGGACGTGATCGTCATTCCCCCCACTGGATTAGCACCGGGATCTGAGTATCGCTTGGTGTTTGTTACCTCCGGTACAAGAAATGCGACTTCGAGCAATATCGATATTTACAATACTTTCGTTCAGAATGCGGCGCGAAGCTCTTCTGTTCTCAATACGGCTTTGACTGCGGCGGGATTTGACCCGACTTCGATTACGTGGACGGCGATCGCTTCGACGGGCGCTGTGAATGCCCGATCCAATACTCGGACTCGGGCAACAGATACCTCCCGCCCGATCTATCGTTTGGATGGGGCGCAGGTTGCCACGTCTTATGCGGATATGTGGGAAGGATCGATCGGGGAACCGATCAATCGGACTCAAGAGGATACTGTGATAGAACGGTCCAGGGTCTGGACGGGAACGGGGGGCGGTGGTGAGACTTCTAATCCCTTGGGGGTGTTTGTGGATTTCAATCCAAGGTTTGGGCTAATTGAACGCGGGGATTTGTGGGTGTCCGCAGGAATTGCTTTGCAGTCAGCGGAGCGGTTTTACGGGATCTCGTCGGTGCTGGTGGTTCCCACTGCTCCACCGACGACCACCCCAGAACCCTCTAGCCTTCTCGGTTTTATCACCTTGGGCGGTTTGATGCTAGGAGGTGTCGCCCGGAAGACACGGAAGTAATGCCCGCTTCGGGAGAGGAGGCGAGGGTTTCCTCTCTCGAAGCGGAGGTTTTCGATACTTTATTTGGTATCATCAAGTAAGAGAAGCTTGATTTATGTTGGTACAGAAATGATGAATCAAAAAATTACTGCTATTTTCAATGGAGAAGCTTTTTATCCTACTGAAACCTTTAATCTTAAGCCGAATACTAAAGTAAAATTGACGATTGAAACTCAATTAATTGATGAAGATAAATTGCAAATAATGGCAGATGATCTGGATATTTTAGGAGAAATAGCTACCATTAATCAGGAGTTTATGGTCTCTGAAATGGACGGTTTGTAGAAAATGACTATCGCAAGAGGTGAAATTTATTTCGTTAATCTTAACCCGATTCAAGGAAAAGAGCAAGCAGGAACTAGACCAGTTTTAGTATTATCTATTGATGTGATCAATCAGTTACCCTTAGTGGTGATGGTAGTGGTGGGGACGAAAGGAGAAAATATTCGCCAAGATTATCCGACTAATGTTCGCGTTTCGACTGATGAAAGTGGGCTTCCTTTAGAAACAGTCTTTCTTGGGTTTCAAATTCGTTCAATTGATAAAAATCGCTTCCCCTCCGCACCAGTTGGGAAACTATCCGAAGAAAAAATGCAAGAAATTGAAACGGCAGTCCGATATTGCCTAGTATTGTAAGGAGATTTTATATTTTTGGTACGGCGTTTATCCATAGCTCCTGCAAGCGTGGTGTTTGATTGATGCCAATTCTAGCAGATAGCCTCGAGGCGCTTTGACCAAGGCAGTCCTGGCATCGATAACCACAGCGCTCAACTTCCGCAAGAATGCTAATATAAAAAAGCTATTGGCTAATTTTTTCCTATTTTAACTTGCAATATGCTCCCGTCTAATCTCGATCGCATCGTCGAACGCCTCAAACGTCGTACCGATCCTAAGCAAAAATACGAACAATTACTAGCTTTTGCTAAAAAACTAGAACCAATACCAGAATCTGCCAAAATACCCGCTAATAAAGTTCATGGCTGTGTATCCCAAGTTTATATCACTGCCGACCTCGAAAATGGCCAGGTTTGGTACAAAGGGGATTCCGACGCACAATTAGTCAAGGGTTTAGTTGCTTTGTTAATCGAGGGGTTAAATGGACTGACTCCCTCGGAAATCCTGCAAGTTACCCCGGATTTTATCGAACAAACTGGTTTAAAAGTCAGCCTTACTCCTTCCCGCGCCAACGGATTTTATAATATTTTCCAATTAATGCAGAAAAAAGCTCTCGGTTTTCAGTTGGGAATGTCCGCTTAGATGCCTAGTTTTCCGGTTCCGGCTCCTTTGATTCGGGAATCTCGCAGTTTTGGAAACGAGTATCCACCAGCGAACGCGTACAGCCCCAATTACTCGGTATTCCCGACGGCCAACCCATCCGCAAAGCTTCCGGACAGATGGCCATCACCGTTAACTGACAGTCAATTAACTGAAAACCCTCTTTCTCACACTGTTTGAGACTGTGTTTGAGGATAGAATCATTGTTAAATTCGATGGTTTTATTGCACTGAATACAGACCAAATGATGATGGTGGTGGGGATAGGGTTGATTGAGTTCGTAGTGTTTATGACCTTCGGCCAATTCCAACTCCCGCAAAATTCCCATCCGCGACATCAGTTTAACACTGCGGTAAATTGTCGATAAACTAATTCCTTCCCCCCTTTTGTCCAGCAATTCCTGCAATTCTTCGGCACTGAGATGATTGCCTTTCGGTAAATTCTGGAAAACGTGCAGAATTTTCTCTCGCTGGGGAGTTAAGCGCCACCCCCGCGCGTTGAGTTCCGCTTTCAGGGAGGAAGCAGTGTAGGCAGACATAAGCGATCGACTCTCAATAAAAGCTATTTAATTGACAATGATAGTCGTTTCGGCGAGCCATTGGCAACAATTTTAAGTAGTTGAAAATTCCCCCCACACTCAAGTATTGTAAAGTTTTGTAAAAAATGTGTGCAAATAACAGCAAACAACTGCTAATGTGGTTAGTGCCAGTTTACCTTACAGTTGAAATTATCAGATTATGTCAAGAAAAAGGGGATCAGTTATGACACTGCTGGGAGAATGTGGAATCGAGGGCAGTTACAAGGAAAACGTCTGTCTTCAATAAGACGAAGAACAAGAAAAACCGAATGTTTAATTAAGTGCTTGGAGGAAGAGCATGAAATTAGTTCAAAGACATCTAATCAAATTTAATAAACATGAATTTTTAGCATTTGATAAGTTGGCATTTTTATCAAAGAATCTTTATAATTGTGCTGTCTATTTAAACCG
>VYLV01000092.1_pt1 | contig 13688 bp, 9 predicted proteins | sample 5114191 | NCBI WGS metagenome assembly VYLV01 (sample SAMN12291782, study PRJNA351875) | freshwater metagenome | isolation source: freshwater lake | place: USA: Michigan, Little Long Lake | collected 2013-08-08 | reverse complement strand
CCTTAGACCTCATGCTACAGCTGCTGGCCCGACGCGACGATCCGTTTTCGGGCGGGCGCACCTACTACAGCCACCCGAGTCTGCGGCGCGAGGGCTTCCCCAAGATTCCCCACCAGAGCTCGGCCACCGGCATGCAGGCCATCCCTGCCACGGGCGCCGCGCACGGACTGGCCTACCGTGAGCGGCAGGGCATCGATTCCTCGGCGGTAGGACACGCCCCCGTGGTGCTGTGCTCGCTGGGCGACGGCTCGATCACCGAGGGCGAGGTGAGCGAGGCTTTTCAGATGGCGGTCTTGCATCGCTTGCCCATCCTCTACCTCGTTCAAGACAACTACTGGGGCATTTCGGCCAGTGGCGATGAAATGCGCGCCATGGACGCGGTCGAGTTTGCCGCAGGCTTCAAGGGCCTAGAGGCCCGCCGCGTGGATGGGGCTGACTTCGTGGCCAGCTACCGGGCCATATCCGATGCCTTGGGTACCATTCGCCACGAGCGCCGCCCCCTGCTGCTGCACGCCACCGTGCCCTTGCTGGGCCACCACACCTCGGGCGTGCGCCGCGAGTGGTATCGCACCGAAGCCGAACTGGTCACCGCCCAGGCCCGCGACCCCTACGTGCTGCTGCGGCAGCGCCTGCTCGAGGCCGGCGTGAGCGAGGCCTACCTCGACTCGATCATCGACCGCGCCCGCATGAAGGTGGAGATCGAGTTCAGCGAGGCGCGACAAGCCGAAGAGCCGACCGCCGCCGACCTCAGCACCCACATCTACGCCCCCACGCCCATCACCGCCGAGCGCGGCCAGCGCAAGCCCGCCGACACCAGCCAGGGCGGCGGCACCGAGGTGGTGATGGTAGACGCAGCCCTGCACGCCATGGACGAGCTGCTGGCGCGCCACCCCGAGGCCCTGCTGTATGGGCAAGACGTGGGGCGCCGCTTGGGCGGAGTGTTTCGCGAGGCGGCTACCCTTGCGGCCAAGTACGGCGACGCCCGGGTGTTTAACACGCCCATTCAAGAGGCGTATATCATCGGCTCTACGGCGGGCATGTCGGCAGTAGGCTGCCGGCCGGTGGTGGAGGTGCAGTTTGCCGATTACATCTGGCCGGGTTTGAATCAGCTCTTTACCGAGCTCTCGCGCTCGTGCTACCTCTCTAACGGGCAGTGGCCGGTGGCGGCGCTCATCCGCGTGCCGATCGGGGCCTATGGCGGGGGCGGACCCTACCACAGCTCTTCGGTAGAGTCGGTGCTGCTGCAGATACGGGGGGTGAAAGTGGTGTATCCGTCGAATGCCGCCGACCTCAAGGGCCTGTTCAAAGCAGCGTTCTACGACCCCAATCCGGTGGTCATGCTCGAGCACAAAGGCCTGTATTGGAGTAAGGTGCCCGGCACATCTGCAGCACGCGGCCTCGAGCCCGATGCAGACTATGTGATCCCGCTTGGCGTAGCCCGCACCCACCTCGCGGCCAGCGACGCCGCCGTGGACGAAGGGCGCTCGTGTGCCGTCATCACTTACGGCATGGGGGTGCATTGGGCCGCCAATGCCGCCGCAGCCCTTGATAGCCGCGTAGAAGTGATTGACCTGCGCACCCTGGAGCCGCTCGACTGGGCTACCGTAGAAGCCGCCGTACGCCGACACGGCAAGGTGATGGTGCTGACCGAAGAGCCCGCCGATGGCGGATTCGCCCAAGCCCTGGCCGGGCGCATAGCGCAGCACTGCTTCACAGCGCTGGATGCTCCCGTGGCCGTAGTGGGCAGCGCGCGTACGCCCGCCATCCCGCTCAACACCCGCTTAGAGGCCGCCTATCTGCCCTCGGCCGAGCGGGTGCGCACCGCACTCGAGGCCCTACTGGCCTATTGATGATGTTACTGCGCTAAGCATGCCCAGCAGTGCACCCGCCCTTCCGCGCGTGTCGGTGATCACCGTCACCTACAACGCTGCCGCCATGCTGCCCACTACGCTCGACAGCATCTTTCAGCAAACCTATCCGCACATCGAGCTCGTCATTATCGATGGTGCCAGCACCGACGGCACTGTGGACCTGGTGAAGCGGGCCTCGGGCGCGGTGCATCAGTTCATGAGCGAGCCCGACGCGGGCCTTTACGATGCCATGAACAAGGGGCTGGCCCGCGCCACCGGCGACTATGTGTGGTTCATCAACGCGGGCGATAGCATCGCCACCGCCGATACGCTCGATGGCATTATGGCCATCGCCCAGCGCGAGCACGTCACCACCCACGCCTGGCCCGACGTGCTCTACGGCCAAACGGCCCTGGTGGATGCCGCAGGCACCGACCTGGGGCTGCGCACCTACAAGCAACTGCCCGACGAACTGAGCGCCGCCGACCTTCGCCTGGGCATGGTGGTGTCGCACCAGGCGCTGCTGGTGCGGCGGGCCATCGCCCCGCGCTACGATCTGCGCTACCGCATCGCGGCCGACATCGACTGGACCATCCGCGTGCTGCGCGCCGCAAAACAGGTCACGAACACCGGCCTCATTCACGTCCGCTTTTTGGTGGGCGGCACCAGCTCGAAACACCGCTGGACCTCTTGGGTAGAGCGCTGGCACATCCTGAGTCGGCAGTTTGGCCTGCTCTCGGCCCTGGGCGCGCACGTCCAAATCGCGTGTGACAGTCTGCTGAAGCCGGGGCGGTAAGTACGCCTAACTTCGTGCCATGGGTTTACTCGACCAGCGCGTGCCGCAGCCGAGCCTCATCGGCGAGAAAACCGGTGAGTCGAGTGTGGTGCTCACCCGCGTGGACGATTTGCTGGCGTGGGCGCGGCTCTCGTCGCTGTGGCCGCTGGGCTTCGGCTTGGCCTGCTGCGCGATGGAGATGATGGCCACCAACGCCAGCCACTATGACCTCGAGCGCCTGGGGGTGTTCCCACGGGGCAGTCCGCGCCAGGCCGACCTGATGATTGTGGCCGGCACGGTCACGTTCAAGATCGCCGACCGTGTGCGGCGGCTCTACGAGCAAATGGCCGAGCCGCGCTATGTGATCTCGATGGGCTCGTGTGCCAACTGCGGCGGCCCCTACTGGCAGCACGGCTACCACGTGGTGAAAGGGGTGGACCGCGTGATTCCGGTGGACGTGTATGTGCCGGGCTGCCCGCCGCGCCCCGAGGCCCTGATCGGGGGCATCCTCAAGCTGCAGGGGAAAATCCGGCGAGGCGCTTGAGGCTGTCTCCGGTTAATCGTGATTACTTCAGGCCTAAGCAAAAAGCCCTAGGCTTAAGCAGCGCTTAGAGTAATTTCTATCTCCTGGCTAGAACCAAAAGCAGTCTTGCTCCTTCCAGTGTATAAATAAAGCAAGGCTTCGCGAATGCGAAACCTTGCTACCAATTCTAGAGATCTGGTTATTTATAGCTGTAGGCAGTTCCATTCCGGATAGATTGTGCACTTCCTAAGCCAACTCCAACGCCAACATTCGCTGTTTCAATCATAAGGATGAATGGGGCACCCAACTTGGCAGCTGCTTTACGTATACGGTTCATACTTGCCTTCTTTGCAGTGCCAGCAGTTTGGTAGCTCAGAAAACCGGCGGTCTTACCCTCTACTTCCCCTTTGGGGACGAGTCCAGTAGCCTCGTCGGGATGTGTGAGCACTTGAACTTTCTCGAAATCAAACTCAGTGCGGATCACGATCTTTTCACTGACTTGTTCCGTACGACCGCTCGCATACTTCACCCTCTCTACTGCAGGCTTCCCAATGGACTGTACGACGGTCTCACCAGGAAAAGTGTATTTCACTGCAAAGCTGGTGACCTCTTTGACATTGACCGCGATGACTTCGCCGCTGTGTTTGTAGACAGAATCAATCTGTGCGACTACACTGGACGAAAGCAGAAGGCAAATTGACAGGAGGGTAAGTGGTTTCATGTGAGTAAAGTGTGTGCCCAAAAATAGTAGAAGTTCATTTATTTGGGCGCATAGTCTTAGAAAGCAGAACTAAAACAAAGCGGGTCGGTTGGGCAGGTTGAGGCGCAGTCCGGCTTGCAGGATGAGTGCGTCGCCGGTGGTTGCCAGGCTGCTTTGGCGGTACATGCCCTCGAGGTCGAAGTAGAGGCCGCTGTTCCACAGCTGATAGGTGGCGCGTCCCTGCAGCACCGTCAGCTGCTCGCTCAGTCCCTGCCCGGTGATGTTGCCAAAGCTGCGGCCCGGCACGGGCGCATCGGCACGAAAGGGGTCGGCGCCGTAGTTGATGCCGTTCTCATCGCGGCCCTGTTCTACGCGCATCGCCCGGGCATAGAGGTAAAGGCGAGGGATGGGTTGGTAGTTTACAGCTACGCTCACTTCATTGAGGTTGGCGCCCATGGGGTGTGCCAGCAGCTGACCGTAGTGCGTGAAGTTGGTCACGACGTTGAAGTGGCCATAGGCATACGGGCGAATGGTGTTGTATTCCAGCTGCAGGTCGAGCGTCTCTACACCGAGCACGTCGATGTACTTCCCGGCCAGCTGCACGCCCGTTTTGTTGCCCCACCAGCCCGATCCATCGCGGCGCGCACCGAAGTTGTAGTCGTCGATCATGAGCTGGCCAGATAGCTGAAAGCGTTTCCACAGGTTGGCCTTGACCATAAGCCCCAGCAGCGAGTTGTCAGGGCTGCCCACGGCCTGCTCCACCGCCCGAAAGAAAATGAGCGGGTTGAGATATTGGAGTTCAAAGCCACGGTCGCGCGGGTCGGTCAGCACCGCTTCGTATACCGACACCGACACCTGCGGGATCGGTCGATACGTGAGCACGTGAAACGCGCCGTACTTCCGGGGATAGCTGCCTTGTCGGTCGGGTTTGTTGGGGATGAAATCGGTCAGCTGGGCGAAGTGGCTGGTGTACTCCAGCTTCCAAAAGCGCCAGGTCAGCGATAGCAGCAGGTAGTCGGTGGCTACGTCGGAGAGCAGCAGCGATTGCATGCCATTGCCAAACGCGCTGCGGTCGTGCCCAAACTTGATGCGTAGGAACTCGGCCGGGGTATAGGTGAGGTAGCCCCGCCACTCGAAGAAATCATAGCCGCCCGTCCCAAAGGGTTTCCAGAAAGGCGCACCCGGCACAGCCCCATTCGCCCGAACGTAGTCATCCTGAAACTGAGGCAACTGGACCTGTGTAGTCATCAGGTCGGCATAGTAGCCGAGCTTACTGCCAAACTGCCCACGCACCGAGGCGCCTACGGTGCGCCGCCACACGCTGTTGCTCACGCCGCCAGTCAAGCGCTCGGTGCCGATGCTCGCGGCAACAATCGGGTTGGCGTACAAGCGAAACTTCCCGTCGCGAATCGCAACCAGGTCCCGTCGATTTCGGAAGAGATCGGTAAAAAGCCCACGGGTGTACCAGGCGTCGTCGGGGCCGGTGCGCCAAGGGGCCACAGCATCGTCTAAGCGAATCCGGGTGCGCTGCAGCCACGCGCGGTCGCGCCGACCGAGCTGCTGACTATCCACCCGCGCCAGCCACTGTGCTGCCCACTCGCGCGGGATGGGCCTGCGCTCGGTGGCGATGCCCCGAATGCTGCTGTCGCGCACCCAGCCTTTGATGTCGAGGCGGTCGAGCAGCAGGTAGGTTTCGTCGTGCAGCAGCAGGTCGCCGTCTTGCGCAAATGCCACAGGCGCCAGCGCCAACTGCATCAATAGCGCGACCAAAAAGGCACAATGCCTCGCACCAGAACCCGGCTTCTTCTTCATGCTGTGAAGCTAGCGCGAAGCCAGCCGCCCCCAAAACGCCGCGCGCCCTGCTCAATGAGCAGGGCGCGCAGGGAAAAGCTCAGCTGAAACCTAGCGGCCCCAGATGTAACGCACACCAAACTGAATGCTGAACCGTGATGTGAAGGCATTCGGGTTCAGAATGAAAGATTGGTTGAGGGGGACGTTGTTGGCCTGGGCAATCTGACGCACCGTGAAGGTGGCAATGCCGCCGGGGCCATTGAACCCGTTGAACTCAAGAGGAGTAGTGGTATTCACGTTTGTTGTGCGCACTACACCCCAGTCTTCGTTCAGGAGGTTGCCAAAGTTGATAATGTCAACCGATATCTGAAGTGTGTTTTGCTTACCCAACACTTCCCACATAAAATCTTGGCGAATGCCCACATCGACACGGCCAACAGAAGGAATTCCACCACCGTTACGCTCGGTCCACTGACCACGGCGTGAGGCTAGGTAAGGATCCTGGCTGATGAAAGCATTCAGTTGTGCCCACTGCTGAGCGGCCGTACCTGTGTTGATACCCGCCGTCGGCACCAAGAAGATATCGTTTTGGGTCTGCGGAACGAAGATGAGGTCATTGTTGGTCACCCCGTCGTTGTTCAAGTCGCCGTTGTAGCGGTAGCTCAAACGACCACCCGACTGAATCTGATAGAAGGCAGAGAAAATCGTACGCGTGTACTTCGACTGCTTCCATTCATACGATCCTTGCAGGATGAAGCGGTGCGGGGTTACTGCACCAGAGGGAGCGAGTGAGCTTGCATTGGGCGTGACTACTGGGCTGATACTATTGGCCTGCCAGGTGGAAAGCGCCTGAGAACCGCTACCGTCGGTCACCGCTTGAGCAGCCGTGTAGGTGTAGGCGGCAGAAGCACTCCAACCATTCGACATCCGCTTTTGCAATTGGAGGGTCAAGAAGCCAGCCCAACCATCGTTCACGCTGTTGAACTTGATGATGTTACCAAATCCACGGTTCGACTTCGCGGTATCCAAAGGCGTCGAGCCCGTGAGCGTAGTTCCATAGCGGCTGATCTCAGGTGCGCCACCGTTGGTGGGACCCATGCGACCAGCAATCCGCTGAGTACGCAAGATTTCGTTAGAGAAGAAGAAGGCATCCAGGTCTTGCGTGTAAGCATAGTCAATGCTGGCCACCCAATCTTCTGAAATCGCAAAATCAGCGCCAAAGCTCGAACGCCACACGCTAGGATAGCGAAAGGTAGGATCGGCATAGTTGAGTTCAAGCGATCCAGGAGCAGGAGCATTCGGCGTACGGTTCGACGAATAGAGTTGGGTCGGGGGAACCGTGGGGCTGAATCGACGGTAGGCGTCGAGGTTGATCTGGCTGGGTAGAGCACCGTCAACAACAGTCGTACCCAGTGGTGCACCCGTGCCGCCAATGCCACCAGGCAAGTTAGCCGGGCCGTCACCTGAGGTCACAATAACACCACCCTGATTCAGGCCAGTATTGACCACGTTGTTGGTCATCCAAACGAAGGGCAAGGTTCCGGTGAAGACGCCGGTACCGCCGCGAATCTGCAGCTTACCGTCCTTGAACACGTCCCAGTTGATACCAACACGTGGCGAAAATGCGACGTAGGTTTCAGGCAATACATCAGTCTCGATACCAAAACGGACAGCCTCATTGTTCCGGTTGGGGGTGGTCAAGTGGCCCGGCACATCCACTCGCACACCTGCTGTGAGGTTGAAGCCTTCGTAAGGGGTCCATTTGTCTTGAACATAGAACCCTATGCGGTATGCATCAACGAAAGCGTCTGAATTACGCCCGTCGAAGTCGTAGGAAACCACCACCTGTGAGGGAGCGGCGCTCGAAGCAATCGGAGACCCAGCGGGGGTTTGGATGTTGCGAATAAATGCATCGAACGAACGGAAACGCCACAGGCCCCAGCGTGAACGCTGGAAACGGTTGTTGAAGAAATAGCGCTCGAACTGACCACCTATTGTGATGTTGTGCTTACCCAGGGTGTAGCTAAAGTTGTTCTGGATGAAGTACTGATTCTGCTGAATCGAGTTCGCTTGACGGAAGAGCTCTGAGCCAAACGAGGTCGCGTTTTGACCAGGCACCACTGTATTGAAGATTTCAATGTAGGGGAAAGCCTCGTCCGAAGTACTTAGCTGGGGCGACCATTGCAAAGACCCCGTAACGATAAGCTGGTTAGAAGCTTTGCCACCAAATAGTGTTGAGTTTAACTCCAGCGAAACTGTGTTTACATTTTCAGTAAACGTGTAAAAGGCACTGCGGAAGGGAATAGAAGCAGGGCCACCAGCGCGTGAGGAGCTGAGCGTGCCAGCTAGAAGCGGCGACCGTGTAATTGCAGGAATACCCAGGTTGTTCGAGCCGCTAGGGGCGCGGTCGTCGAAGGCATCCAGCAAGGTCCAACGTAGCGACAGCTTGTGATTGTCATTGATGTTGTAGTCCAAACGGACCGAGATGTTCGTGGCTTTTGTGAACGTAGGAATCACACCAAATCCACCCACATCATACCCGTATGCAGATCGGACGGCATTGGCGACTAAACGCAAAGAGTCAGCAGACACGTTCGAGATAAGCGTAGCATCAGCAGTCTCACCAGCCTCGAAGGGGCGGCGGCTAAAGCCAGGGCGCTCGCTGATGGTGCGCTCGAAGGCAATGTGGAAGAAGAGTTTGTCTTTGATGATCGGACCACCAAAGCGGCCAGCATAGCGGTCGCTTTCAGAGAATGCCAGCGTGATCGGCGTGCCGGCTACTTGTGCACGGCTCCAATTGCCGCGCTGCAGGAACCAGGCAACAGAGCCTTCAAACTCATTGGTGCCAGCACGCGTGGCCAAGGCCACGCCGGCACCGGTGAATCCGAACTGACGCACGTCGTAGGGCGCAATGCTGGCGCTAACCTGATCAAGGGCCTCGAAGGTGACCGGGTTGGCATTAGCTCCTTCACCGGGTAGTGTACCGCTCAGGCCGAAGTTGCTATTCAACAGCGCACCGTCCAGCGTGTAGTTGTTGAGCGATGAAGAGCGACCACCGAAGCCGTTGCTACCGTTGCTCTGCGGCGTGAAACGCAGCATCGAGTTTAGGTCGCGGTTCAGGGTGGGCATGTTTTGAATCTGCGTAGCGTCGATCACGGTGTTCGCACCAGTACGACCCGAGTTGATCACGAGGTCGCGGCGGGTGGCGATTTCCACGGTGCCGAGGGCCACACCCTCTTCCTTCATCACGATAGGCAGGGATTTGTCTGTACCCAGCGAGAGGAAGATGTTTCCTGCTTCATATTTCTGGTAGCCTACATAGTCCACCGTTACAGTGTAGGGTCCACCCGTGCGGAGGCCTTGAATGTTGAAGCGGCCTTGGGCGTTGGCCACGGCACCAGAGGCGGTACCTGATGGCACGTGAACGATGCGGACCGTAGCACCGGCTAGGGGTTCGCCCGTGGTAGAAGCAACGCTACCGTTGACGGCGGCCGTGGTCAAGCTCTGCGCTTGCACACCTGCCCCCACCAACGCCAGCACCGCCACCAGGAGGGTTCGGTAGAAACTCTTCATGCGTTGAGGTTTTTGGGATTCATCGGCAAAAGTCACCGCTAGGAGCAAGTTCCCTAGGGGATGGCCACCGATTTAGCAGAATCGTAATCGGGGGCCGAACAGATTAACGCATCGCTGAACGGGGCATAATCTTGCCATAACATTAGCCATAATTGACTCATCTTTTACTATACCCATAAACAGCAAAACTGCCTCAGTTTGAAGCAACTACGCCACTCGCTGAACCGGCACGAGCACGTTCAAAAAGCGCCCAGTAGTGTCCTATCCTAGTACTCAGGCCTACTCCTCGCCACCCGGGGTGTGGATGGGCGGCGGGCGCCGCGAGCCGCGCTTGAGGCCGATCACCCGCACGATGTTGAAGCCCATGCCCATTTGGCCTAGGTCCCAGCGATTGGGGCTGTTCACCAGGTGCTCGTGGGGCGCTACGGCCGCATTGGTCAGGTTGAACTGAAACACGTGCCCCCCGGCTTCGAACTCGAAGCCTACGCCCAACGGCGCATAGTAGTTGCCCCCCTCGAGGCGTAGGTAACGGTACGGCGACAGCGTTTGGGTATAGTCGGCCGTGAGCGTAAACTTCTGGGTCAGGCGAAGGCGTGCACCGATAGCGACGGCAAAGGACAGGTGTTCGTCGCGCCGGGTAATCAGATAGTTGCGGTACAGCAGCGAGGGCACCACCAGCAGCGTGAAGCGTCGGCCAAACTTGCGCGCGATCGCCAGTTGCGACACATAGCTCCACCGGCTCTCGAGCGTAGGATAGCGGCTGATCTCCACGCCAAAGGCATTGAGCACCGAGCCGCCCGCCTCGCTGGCGTAGGCCGCCGTGGCGTGCAGTGTAACGCTGACGGGCGTGCCCCCCTGGCGCTGCTCCAGCAGGCGGTAGGCGGTGGTCAGATCAAAGCGCTGAGCAATCTTGCTGCGCCCCACCCCGATGTGCCAGCGGTCGGTGATGCCGTAGTAGGCCGCCAGCCGGTAATCGTAGATGTTGTCTAGCCCAAAGAGCGTTTTCACTCCGCCATTCGCACCGCCCATCGGACCAAACCGGTGGATGAAGCTGAGCAACAGATCCTTTTTCCCGACCGTAAGCGTAGTGGGCGCGTTGACCATCCAGAGGGTATTGAACGAGCCCTCCACTTTGGGCTTGTCGAGCCCGGACTCGAGCTCGGCCAATAGGTCATCTTGAGCCCTCAAGCCTGCCGGAAGCAACAGCGCCAACAGGAAGCAACTAGAGAGGCAGCGGCGTGACATCGTACGCATAGAGCTTAGTTGTTGGGGGCGCCGGCAGCAACCCAGATTTCGATTTTGCGCAGGTCACACAGCGGGATGCGGGGCCGGGCATTGGGCATAGGCCGAGCCAAACGGTTGTCTTGCCGCACTGCCGAGAGAAGCTGACCCGACGTAACCCGGGCGTTCACGCCATTGTAGGTGTCTAAGATGACCCCGGCCGTGGCGATGCTGCTGGCGTGGCACTCCCAGCAATGGCGGCGTAGCACATCGCGTATTTCAGCCGAAAAGCGTACCGTCATCGTATCGCACAGGGCCGAAGAGTCTTCGGGCGTAGCTATCGGGTCGTCGCTCACACAGCGCGAAAGCCCAATGCCCAGCACGAGAAGAACGCCCACGAGGTGCCAACGCAACGCGCTACTTCGTTTACGACTCTGTGTGTTCATACTGCCAAAGTAAGCTACGCCTAACTCAAATGCGGCGTATCCAGCCGCCGAAGCCATCTTGATGTCGCAACACAGACAGCCTCTACGCCCCAGCCCTAGCAAGCGCGCGTGAACACTGCCCAGCAAAACCGAAAGGAGATCGGGAACTTTGGGGGCCTATATTTAGTTGTTTAGACATGTATTAATCGGGCCCCTGGCCTATCAAAAGCATGAATCCGACCGGACCTTTTGTACAATCAGGCCCCAGCCTCGATGGCTTGCACCACATCACGGCCATCGCTGGCGCGGCCCAGCCCAATGTGGACTTTTACACCCAGCTGCTGGGCCAGCGCCTAGTGAAGCGCACCGTGAACTTCGACGACCCAGGCACCTATCACCTCTACTATGGCTCAGGAGATGGCGAGCCGGGCACCATCCTCACGTTCTTCCCGTGGGCGGAGATCCCGCAGGGGCGCCGGGGCACCCACCAGGCCACCGAAATCCAGTACTATGTGCCCGAAGGCAGCCTGGGTTTTTGGGCCGACCGGCTCACGAAAGCCAACGTTATCCTCAACGGGCCAAGCGAACGCAGCGGTATGGGCATCAACGAAGCCTATCTCGCCGTGCTTGACCCCGACGGACTCAAACTCGAGCTGGTCAGTTCGGCGGCCAGCGACCTGCCCCGCTACCCCGCTGGCACCGAAGGCGGAGTGCCCGCCGAGCTCGCCATCCGCGGCTTCCACGGGGTGACCCTGACGGTGGAAAAGGCCGACCCCACCCTACGCTTGCTTACCGAGGTGTTTGGCTACCGTGTGCAGAGCAGCTACGTCAATCGCACCCGCCTGGTGGCAGCCGACGGAGGCCGACTAGACGTAGTAGAGGCCCCCGGAGAACGCCCGGGATGGGTGAGCGGCGGCACGGTGCACCACGTGGCCTTTCGCGCCAGAAACGATGCGCACCAAGACCAGCTGCGCGAGGCCCTGCTCAGCCGCGGCTTGAACGTGACGCCACGCTTAGACCGGCAGTACTTCCACTCGATCTACTTCCGCGAACCTGGCGGGGTGCTGTTTGAAATCGCGACCGATCCGCCGGGCTTCACTGCTGACGAAACCCCAGATCAGCTGGGCCGCGCGCTCAAGCTGCCCCCCTGGCTCGAGGCCGATCGCGTGGCTATAGAGCAACGTTTGCCGCACATCACCGTTTAATCGAACCGATATGCAAGCCTTTCGCGAATGGCCGCATGTGTGGGGACCTAGCGCCGCTGGCTCAACTGCTCCGGCACTGCTGGCGTTGCACGGCACTGGCGGCGACGAGTATCAGTTCATGATGCTCACCGACCCACTGCAGTGGCGATTTCACTACCTAGCCCCGCGCGGGCTGAGCCGCGACGAAGGCATCAATCGCTGGTTTCGTCGCCTGCGTGAGGGCGTGTTTGACCTCGCAGACCTGCAAGAGCGCGCCACCGAGCTCGCCGAGTTTGTACGCCAGGCCGCTGCGCACTACCGCTTCGACCCTACGCAGCTTCGGGCTGTGGGCTACAGCAATGGCGCTAACATCCTTGGGGCGATGCTGCTCACAGGGCAGCTGCGTCCGGTAGCCGCGGCCTTGCTCCATCCGATGGTGCCCTTTGTGCCCGAGCGGATGCCCTCGCTCGCGGGGGTGCGGCTGCTGCTCACCCAAGGCGAAGCCGACCCCACTATGCCGCCGAACCATGCTGCCGACGTGGAGCAGCTCTATCGCGGTACGGGCGCTAGCATAGAGACCTTCGCACACCAAAACGGGCACTCGCTTACGCCCGACGAGTTTGCCACCGTAGTGCGGTGGCTAGAAGCCAGTTAGCATCTGATGTTCCGAATGGGCGTTCACAATACTTAAAGTTTGAGAAAGGCATGTAAGCGAGGAAAAGGGGCGGCGGAGGTTGTAGCTTAAGCAACATTTTTGGCCCCTCTCCCCCATGCCTATGCGACCATTTCTGCTCTTGCTTTTGCTAGTCGGGTGGACTTCCACCACCAGCGCTCAGGTGAACACTGGGTATCAGACGCCCCCGTCGGTCATGGCCGACCTGATCACCGCCCCGCTCACCCCCGCCGTCAGCTTCAACGTGCAGCGCACCACGATGCTGCTGCTTAACCAAGAGGCGTATCCCGACATCGAGGTGCTGGCCCAACCCGAACTGCGCCTGGCCGGGCTGCGCATCAACCCCGCCGTGAACGCCCCCTCGCGGGCGCCGTACTTTACCGGCGCTGCACTACAAGATGTGGCCACGGGCAACCAGCGCCCCATCGCTGGCCTACCGGCTAAGCCGCACCTGTTATCCGCTGCGTGGAGTGGCGATGGCCGACACATCGCCGCAGTCAACCAAGCCAGTAGCGGACTGGAACTCTGGATAGTAGATGTAGCCGCAGCTGCCGCACGCCGCATCGACGGCATCAAAGTCAATGGCCTAGGTGCCAGCATGATGCTCTGGCTGCCCAGCCACGACGCACTCATCGTGCGCACGGTGGCCAGCAGCGGCCCTGCTCCTGCGGCTCCGCTGGCGCCAAGCGGCCCCTCCGTTCAAGAGAACCTCGGCCGAGTCACCCCCGCCAGGACCTTCCCCGACCTGCTGAAAAATGCCCATGACGAGGCGCTCTTTGACCACTACACCCGCTGCCAGCTGGTGCGTGTGGCGCTCAGCGGCCAGCAGACCCCGCTCGGCACACCCGGCATCTTTTTGGGCCTCGACGTGAGCCCCGACGGCAATGCCCTGATGGTGACTGAGGTGCGCAAGCCTTACTCCTACACTCTGCCGCTGTCGTACTTCCCCCATCGTGTGCAGCTGTGGAACACC
>VYLV01000256.1_pt1 | contig 13790 bp, 14 predicted proteins | sample 5114191 | NCBI WGS metagenome assembly VYLV01 (sample SAMN12291782, study PRJNA351875) | freshwater metagenome | isolation source: freshwater lake | place: USA: Michigan, Little Long Lake | collected 2013-08-08 | reverse complement strand
GATGACCATTTTTATTGATGTGATGGCTTTGACATTCTGGGCATTTCATTGTTCTTTCTGCTTATTTTATTTTTCATTTATTTTACCTCATCATCTCTTAATCTGACAACGCCGATTTTTTCGACTTGTTCAAAGTGGCCGTCCGGCATTCGGACACTCAAAATGGACGGGTCGGAAGGCATAAGACTACCGCTAAGGTAGCAGTATCCTTCCTGTGAAGCGTCAACCCCGTTGACGCGACCACCCTAAAAAAGTGGCGTGGTGAGGAATCGCCGTCCGTTTTACGGCGGCGAGGATGTCAAGCCCACCGCTTGCTTAAAAATTGTAAAGCAAATTGTCCCAAGCGGCGAGCAACTCTGGCAGGGCAGCGGCCGACCAATTGCCCTCACAACCGCGACCTTGATAGAGAATGAATCGCAGGGAATAATGATCGGGAAATCCGTCCGCTTCTACCCATAAAAGCTCACTTTCCGCTTCACAAGCAATTCTTTCTTCATCCATTAATTCTGTGGCGATGGCCGCCATAGTTGCGGTCAATTGTGATAGTAACCGACGCAAATCTTGCCACTCTGCCTCGGTCAATTCGATCGCCCAATCATCGCCACCAATTAATCCTTTATAAATGGCCGCATTAGGATTCCAACCGAGTCGCCAACCTGAACCATATTTGAGAATTTTTTCCATAATTTTCTAGAATTTTAATAGGTCGGCATCTCCCGGTTTTGATAAAGATGGACGACGGGGAGAAGGACTAGGAGAAGGACTAGGAGTGGGGGTTTCTTGGGGGAGAATGGCGGGGTTATAAATTTCGACTAGAAGGGTGACTAACTGCTGCCGTTGACGACGATTAAGACTGTTAATCGCTTTGATATCGGCAGCCATGGGATTAACGGTAAGGGTTGCTTGTCCGGGATAGTTTTCTTCGTTGATTTTCTCGTTCACTCCTAGATAATCCCCTAGGGTTAATTGCCAATCAAAACGGATGAGAGTAAACCTTTTTTTTGTATCTTGATGATAACGAAGAAAGCGACTTATTAAAGTATTATTCGGATCGATCGCTCCTGTATCTCGACGGGTATAGTTGTTTTCTTTCGGTAAATCTGGCATTGCTTGATAAATTTGTTGAGCAACTGTTTCGGGTCGTTGAATTTGGCTCATCCCGGTGGATTGCCACGATAACCACCAGATAATTATCCCCATTCCTAGACAAAATACTAATAATATTATTCGCTGAATTTTTAGCTTTTGAGGGAATTTTAAGAGCATATTGATCAAGAAAAAGTTGAAGTTAATTATCTAGCACCAGTGGGAATTTTTCAGGAACAACTCAAGGGATTGTGAATATTATAAATCTAACAATACCCAAACTCATCTACTGTAACACCTAGGCTCAAAGTTACCCCAGTCATCCCCATCATAGCAAAGACTGGACACGATCGAGAGGCCAGTAAACTTTATAGGCTTGACCAACGATATAACTTTCCAGCAAAAAACCCCAAGCATGGGAATCAAAACTATGGTTACGATTATCTCCCAAAACAAACAGGGTTTTTGGGGGTACAGTCATAAATTCTATTTCATAATTGGCCAACTCGGCGTTGTAGGGTTCCTCGATAACTTGCCGGTTGAGATAAACTTTACCCCTGCGGATTTCAATGGTATCCCCAGCAATAGCGATGACTCGTTTGATAAAAAAATCTCCAGAATTAGGCTCTAGTTGCTTAATTTTTTCGGGAGTTCTAAAAACAATTATATCGCCTCTTTTCGCTTGATAATTACTGGATTGACTGACGAAAATGCGATCACCTACTGCGAGGGTAGGCAGCATGGATTCGCTAGGAATCTCGAAAAATTCTATTCTTTGATGTAACCAATCGGGAAAATAATTACAGATAATTCCCCAAGTAAAAATTGCTGCCACCATCAGCGCCAAAATGGAACGATAGGTGTGACGATGGGGATGGAATTGATCGGGGAAAGTGTGATAAACATGATAAATAGCGATCGCTGTAGTTAAAGGGTTAAGAAAGAGGACATAGGCAAAAAAATGATCCATTTTCAGGGTAATCAGGGATATAGTCAGAAAAATTATCCCTAAGATCACCTTATCGGCGTACAATTGCCCTAACCCCGGTATAATCCGGTTAGCGAAGACGGCAAACCACGGGTTTTTTTGTTGGCGCGGAATTTTCTCTAAGCTGTTATTCTGTCTGGAATAATAAACAGTCCAGTGAGCGTCAAAAATATTGCTAATGTAAACGATAACCAGGGCAACTATTCCTCCTAATCCCCAGCTTACAGGGCCATTGTGGCTAAAAATTGACCAAATTGTCACAATTATTAATATTACTTGAGCGATTGCCAAAAGGGTTGCTTTCTGGTTTTTGTTAGCATACCATTGTCCCAAACCAGGGAAGAACATCGAGAGATTGACAGCTAACCAGGGATCTTTTGCTTGTGAATTAATCGCATAAGGACGAGAAACAGGCGAAAAAAGGGAGGGTTTGCTCATAGTATAGACCTATTGCCAATTCATTCAACAGTGATCAGTAAACAGTAAACAGTAAACAGTAAACAGTTAACTGAAAACTCACATCTGATAACTGGTAACTGATAACTACTATAGCAACCAACAACACTTAATGCTTTTACTTCAATTTAGCACATCTCATTACTGTCGCAAAGCTCGTTTAGCTCTAGGTTATAAGGGGATTGATTACCAAGTAGAAAATCTCACCCCCGGACTACATATTCTCAAACTCAGGCCCCTAACTAAAGGGTTAACCACTGTCCCCGTTTTAATGGCAGCAGATGAGATTATTGCCGATTCTACTGCCATTTTAAAATATTTAGAAAAAGTAGTTCCTTTCCCCTCTTTTATTCCCGATGGGGAAAAGGAGAAAAATCAAGCTTGGTTACTAGAGGATTGGTTAGATGAAACTATTGGAGTGGAGACCAGATTTGTCTATTATGATTATCGCGCCGGAGAGGGAAAAGCGATCGATCCTTCCCTGAGTAGTCAAATAATTATTAATATCGTGCGACAACAATATAAAATCACCCCAGCAAGGGTAAAACTAGCGGAGGAGCGACTAGAAAATGCCCTCAAGATTCTAGAATATTGGCAAAATCAGCCCTATTTGGTGGCGGATAAATTAAGTGTAGCCGATATTGCCGCCACTGCCCTACTCAGTCCTCTGGCTCTAGTTCCCAGTTATCGTCAAAAATATCCCTGGTTGTTTGCTAGAATCGGGGAAATTCATCAACAGTGTCGGGAAAAATTGCCCCCCGGTTTAAATTAAATGAAGCGAACGACAAAAATTATCATCCTCATCTCTATCGGTTTCTTATCGCCCCTAAAAGCCCTTGCTTTGCCCGCTCCTGAAGATATTCCCGAAGAAGTTTTACGAGCAGAAATTATCACTTCGGCTCGATCGCCCCTTGATAATCAACCCCTAACTGCGGCAGAATATGCTTTACTAGAAGAACAATTAGCCACCAGCATTTATCCCCCCCAAATTAATCCCAAGATTCGACAATTAATTGCCCTGAGAAGATTACAAAAATTCCTCCAGATATTGATACCTTTCTACCGTTAAAATCAAAATAGTCAATCTCCTTTGACAAGAGTGCCTATGCTAACCCAAAAGGGGTGCATCTCATTTTTGTAAATCTACTGAGTTGGGATTTTTAAAGGGAAACTATTTTTTAAAATTGGTCATTACTTCCGATTTTACCACTCAATCCAAGCCTTTGGGGGGTTCTACCCCCCAACCCCCCCGTTGGGTGCGTGGCGCCGCCCCCAAACCCCGGAGCGCATTAGTTTTTCGGTGGGATGCTTACAGGCAGCAGCTGATATATCTGTAATAATTTAAGGGTCACTGATAATTGCTGATTGTTGGTATTTCTGCAAATGTGAGATGCACCCACGAAAAAGTTAGAGAGGATTGGAGCAAGGCGATCGCTTTTATCGCCAGCAGACAAAAATCCCGTGTTATGATTAATGAAAAAATCATAAAGTTTTGTAACAAACCTTGACTGCTATCCTCCGCCCCCAAGAAAAGCCGCTGCTTAATCGTCCTTGGTACTCCCTGTCCCCTCTCTGGCAAGGAGACGAAACCGATGTTAAACAAGGTTTACCCCATAGCCAACTCGCCCCCCCGTGGCAGATTTTAATTCTCGGCGATGGTTCTCCCACCCGTCATTTACAACTTTTAACCGGTGAAAAAACGGAAGTAGATGTGATCGATATGTCCCCCATCGGCGACGATGAGGATGGCGCACCGATGAAAATTAGCCTGATTCCGGGGCCGAGATTGCGTCGTCAAGTCTGGTTACGCACAGCTAGTGGTCAAAGGTTAGCCTATGCCGCTTCTTGGTGGTCTGTCAATCAAGTGGACGAATATCTGGAAAATCGTTCCCTACCGATTTGGGAAAGTCTCTCGCGGCTGCACACAGAATTGTATCGCGATGTGCAGGGACTTTATTACGGTCATTCCCCGGAATTAGAAATAGCTTTTGGGGAAAAAGGAGCATTTTGGGGTCGTCATTACCTATTTTGGCACGCTCGCCAACCCCTTACCCTGATTTACGAGGTTTTTTCTCCCTATCTCCGTAAATACCTCGGCGAAATGAGAATTGATCAATTAGAATAACTGCCGTAGATATTTCTATGTGGTTTAATTAGTTAATCTTTGGAGAAAATTAAATGATTTTTCTCCGTTAATTTTGCCATCCAACCGGGTTCAATCACAATCGTGCTAATTTTTTCGATAATAATTGCGGGTCCTGCCAGACAATCAAAAGGTTGCAGATCTGAACGCTGATAAATTGGCGTTTCCCGGCATTGATTAGCCATAAAAACCGCTACTCGATCGAGGATAGGAGGTAATTCTCCCATCGGACGGGAGCGAGTTAAAATTGCTTCTTTGGGACTGTCCATAGTCTGGATCAATTCCACGGCAATCAACTCAACAATTAAAGCTTTTTGTTCTTGCTTAAACCCATAACGTCTTTGATGTTCCCGTTCAAAATCCTGACGCATTTGATCGCTAAAATTAACCGCTAAAGTGGCATCACTGCCTTGATATTTTAAACTGACTTGCTGCCGCACCTGATTATAACCCTCTAATTCCCGACCCGCTAAAACTTCTAATTCGTTCATTTCTGTGGACAACTCCCCGATTAAATCGGCATTTAACCCCTGTTCGATCGCTTTTTCTTTAATTACCCTCAAATCGGCCAAACCCATGCCGTAGGCGCTTAAAACCCCGGCGTAGGGATGGAGAAAAATACTTTTCATTCCCAGAGTATCGGCAATTAAACAGGCCACTTGACCCCCGGCACCGCCAAAGGTACAAAGAGTATAATCACTGAGATCATAACCCTTTTGTAGAGAGATTTTTTTAATCGCATTAGCCATATTTTCCACGGCAATTTGAATAAACCCCGCCGCCAGCAGTTCAGGACTATTATTACCCCCCATTGTTGCCGCTAATTCTTGAAACTTTGTCAGCACAATCTCTCTATCTAGGGGTAAATTTCCCTCTTGTCCAAAAATAGCAGGAAAATAGGCGGCTTGAATTTTTCCTAACAAAACATTAGCATCGGTAATTGTTAATGGTCCACCCCGTCGATAACAGGCAGGTCCAGGATTAGCTCCGGCACTTTCTGGTCCGACCCGAAAACGATAACCATCATAGACTAAAATCGAACCCCCACCAGCGGCCACGGTGTGAATACTTAACATCGGCACTCGCATTCTTACGCCAGCAATTTCGTTATCTGTTTGGCGCTCATATTCCCCTTGAAAATGAGAAACATCAGTGCTAGTTCCTCCCATATCAAAACTGATAATTTTGCTAAATCCCGCCCTTAAACTGGTTTGTACTGCCCCGACTATTCCCCCCGCAGGACCAGATAAAATGCTATCTTTACCCTGAAATTTATCAGCGGTGACTAAACCGCCATCGGATTTCATAAATAGCAAGCTAGTCTTCGGTAATTGCTGGCTAATACTATCAACATAGCGGCGTAAAATTGGCGATAAATAGGCAGAGACTACCGTGGTATCTCCCCGGGATACCAGTTTCATTAAAGGACTGACTTGATGGGAAATGGCTAGGTGAGTAAAGCCGATTTCTTCGGCAATGGCTGCCACTTGTTTTTCGTGGTCGGGATAACGATAACTGTGCATAAAAACAATCGCACAACTTCGGATACCCGCTTGATAAACTGGTATTAAATCGGCTTTAACTTGGGCGGGATTAACGGCGATTAATTCTTGTCCTTGACTATCGTACCGTTCGGCCACTTCGATAACTTGTTCGTATAATAAAGAAGGCAGAATAATCTGACGGGCAAAAATATCGGGGCGATTTTGATAGCCAATTCTCAAGGCATCTTTAAAACCTTTGGTGATTAACAAAACCGTGCGCTCTCCTTTTCTTTCTAACAGCGCATTGGTGGCTACCGTTGTTCCCATTTTAATCACTTCGATGTTATCTAGGGAACCGCTAATATCTTTGATCCCTTGAATGACTGCATCTGGGTATTTTTCGGGATTTTCCGAGAGCAGTTTATAGAGAACAATCCACTGCTGATCGGCAAGGGGAACAATCAGAAATCTAGCGGCATCTCTAGCTAGTTGTTCAATAATTTCTGGTCGATCGATTATCGCCACTATATCGGTAAAAGTTCCCCCTCGATCGATAAAAAATTTTAACATAATCCCTTCCAGGTCTCAGAATCAATTAACAATTGCGCCTAATCCTTTTAAAATAAACTAGATTGATTTATCTGAGTAAGCAAAATGTCCACAGGAATCGCTATCTTAGGGGTAGGACGTTGGGGAGTCCATTTTGTCCGTCATTTTTCTCAACATCCCTCAGCGCAAGTAGTGGCGATCGTTGATCCCTCCCCTGAAAAACTTCATCTCTGTCGCGATCAATTGAATCTCGATACTAATAAAGTTATTTTAGCGAATGACTGGGAATCAATTCGTCTTCACCCCGAAATCTCGGCTGTAGTCGTCGTTACTCCCGCCATCAGTCATTATCCCCTGATTAAAGATGCTCTTAATTTAGGTTATCACGTCCTCGCCGAAAAACCCTTAACCCTCAATCCCCAAGAATGTGCCGAATTAACGGAATTAGCGGCGAAAAAACAGCGTATTTTATTAGTTGATCATACCTATCTTTTTCATCCCGCCGTTATCACCGGACAAAAAGTTCTGCAATCTGGGGGTATCGGTAAACCTCTTTATGGTTATGCCACTCGCACCCACTTAGGTCCGGTCCGTCAGGATGTGTCCGCTTTGTGGGATCTAGCTATTCACGATATCTCGATTTTTAATAGCTGGTTAAATAGTACACCAATATTAGTTCAGGCGAGGGGAACCTTCTGGCTACAACCTAATCTAGCCGATTTAGTCTGGTTAACCCTGATCTATGGCGATGGTTTTCAAGCGACTATTCACCTTTGTTGGTTGAATCCCGATAAACAGCGACGATTAGCAGTAGTTGGCAGCGAAGGGACTTTAATTTTCAATGAATTAGACTCTCGATCGCCTTTAACCCGACAAAAGGGCTATTTTGAACGTCAGGAAGCCTATTTTATTCCCCGGGGACAAGAGACGGAATCTATCCCTATTGCCGATGGTGAACCCCTGAAAGCATTGTGCGAACATTTTTTAGAGTCAGTGGCTACGGGTGTCAATTCTCCTGTGTCTTCGGGATCGGTAGCGACGCAATTAGTCAAAATCCTCCAGGCAGCAGAATTATCTCTAGCCAGAGGTGGAGAGATTGTGCGCTTAGAATAGGGAAAAATGGGAACGTTGACATCCTCACCACGCCACCTTTTTAGGATTTGGTATCTTTCCCAAAATCATTACCCAGTATGGATTAGAGCGAATTAGCCAAAATACCTGTAATTCTTACCCGTGAAGCGTCACAAGAGAGATACCAAATAGGTTCTATAAAGCAACAGGTCTATTAAATCTTGTCTCGGTCAGGGCAATAGTTGTGATAGCTTCGGTAATAGCACTCGACATAAAAATTAGCTCACCAATCTAGATAAAATTTCTCGATGAATTAAAGCTCGATCGATTAAAAAATGTTTGCGATCGCTGGTTAATCCCTCTCCATTGGCATAAAAATCAATCCAAGCGGTACTAATATCATTAACTGCCTCTGGTAACTGATCTAATTCCCAACCCGGCATCGGTACTTCGGCAATTAATCGCGACACTTTCGGATCATAACTAAGGGCAAAACAACGACAATCTTCTGCCGCGGCCATAATTAAACTATGAAAGCGCATTCCGATCACCATTTCTACCCCGCGAAATAAGCCCTTTAACTGTCTTGGATCCTCTAAACTAATGATTTGATGATTTTCCGTTAATTGACGGGCTACAGCTTCACAGAGGGGCAAATCCCGCGACTTTTGAAAAGGGACTAAGAGAATAAACGCCCCCGTACTAATTTGTAAATCAATTAAAGCTCGGGTTAATTTATCTAATTTTGCTGGGGTTAATAGGGGATGGGGACGTAAATTGACGGCGATTCTTGGGGCGGGTAAATCCGATAATCCCTTGACTGATTGAGCGTCTAAAGCCCATACTGGATCGGGGGCAACAATGGGATGAATACCCCAATTGGCGACTAAATGAGCCGAAGTATCATCGCGCACAGTAACTAAACTACATTTTTGTAAAACTTTTTTGGTTAACCAACGGGTAAAAGGTCTATTTAATGGTCCAATTCCCTGGCCCCAAGCAATAGTTTTTAAGCCCAATAATTGAGCAAAAGCCATTAAACCACCGTAATAAATTGGACTGGCAAAACTGGTGACATCCTGCATTAAACTGCCGCCACCCCAGATAAATATATCCGCTTTTTTCATAGTTTGAAAAACTTGCCACCAATCCCTACTAGGACAGGTTTCCACTCCATAACGTTGACTGGTTTCTCTGGGATTATTTGACAAAACAATAGGTTTAATTGCTGAGGGCAACATCTGCAATAGAGACACTAATAATGCCTCATCTCCTCCGTTTCCTCTCCCATAATATCCACAAATTACTGCACGCATATATTCAGTTATCAGTTATCAGTTATCAGTTGTCAGTCAACATTTGCCTGTTGTCTGTTCCAGTGTTTTCTTGAAAGTAGGTTTTCCCTTTTTACTTTTTACTTTAAAAATGTCTCTTAGTTTCTTAAGTTATGCTGTCAGCTACAAGTTAGCAGTGACCAGTTTTATTCGATTCAGTGATCAGTTTATCTATTTTCTTATTCCCACTCATAACTAATAGCTTAAACCTGATCACTGTTTACTGATAACTGATCACTGATTTAGTCGTCCATTTGCCAGGGTTCGGTGATGTTTTTTTCATCGAGGATATTTTTGGCTCTTAAAATCAAGACTAATTGACCTAAGATGGTGACATCGGGGGGACTATCAAACCATTGTAAAGAGACGGAATTATCTCTCTCTACCAGATAATAATTGTTCACGTCCCATTCGGCCAAAACTCGATCGATCACTAATAAAACTTCTTCGGATCTGGTGGCAATCGATCGAGGTAATTGATCGCTAGGCCATAAAATAGCTACAGGATCGATCGCTTTGAGAATTGCTTGCCAACCGGGGAGAGGCACAATTGTTTGTTTATCCCCCACCGTTACCAGTCGAAAAGGTTCCTCGACGCTCAAACTTTCTGTCTGTTTTATATCAGTTACCGTCACCGGAAATCTTCCTACTAAAGGAATAATTCTGGCTAATTCGTCCTCATCCTGTAAACGATGGACGGGTAGCAAAGGTGCGCTACGGGTGGGAGTAACGGTAAAATCTTGCAGTAAAGACTCGATCGCCTGTCTGGCCGAGTCAGAATGGGCAAATTTCAACCCTTTAGCGATTAATTTCGCTCTTTCGGCTAAATCTCGCTTTTGTTTGCCCCGTTTCCAACACTGATAAGCGATCGCATCTCCAGGATGACGGGTAAATTCACTGGGAATCTGGGATAAACGGGAAAAATCTTGGATTGCTTTGGCGATATCGTGTGCTTCAGCTACCTCAATCCTTTTTTCTGCCGCTAACTTCGCTGCCCCCAGTCTTTGTTCTTGATTGAGAATCCGCAATTCGTATAACACATCACTGCGCGGCCCGATGTAGTAACTTAACAAATCTTCAGCTGCTCCCGCTTTGATTAAACTCTCAAAAACTTGGGCAGCGACAATAATTAAATTTTGTTGGGCATTTTGAAAACCCGTTTGTTCAAAGATTAACTGGGAATCGTAGCCAGCTTTTTGCAGTTTTTGACATTTTTGCCCCCAATTCACCCAATTTCCTTCCTTATGAAGCAGCGAGCGCATTAATTCGGTCGCTTCCGTTTCGCTGATTCGATCATCTGTACTGCGAGGCTGTTCTGTCATAGACAACTTGATCAAGCTACAATAACTAAAATTTATCTAATCCCTCAAAAATCTTCAAGAGCAATTAAGGTTAACAGGATAGACTAGATAGTAACAGGATAGCTGACAATCACCCCCTTCGTACCTGTTAGGGCAAGTTTATCTTCAATGTCTAGATTAAGAGTTAATGGAAGCATTCCCCCCTCGTCCCCAACTAACCCCGGTCAAAGGACGATGAAAACCAAGCGTCACCCCAAAGATAGCGCCTTGGGTTTAGTCTCTACCCTCAGCTTTCCGGCGATCGTCGGGACGGCGGATATGATGCTAAAATCAGCAGAAGTTACCCTCGTGGGTTACGAAAAAATTGGCGGTGGTCACTGTACAGCGATCGTGCGTGGTAATATTGCCGATGTGCGGTTAGCAGTGGAAGAAGGGGCAAAAACTGCCGCACAGTTCGGACAATTGGTATCTAAATCGGTTATTCCCCGACCGATGCCCAATTTAGAGGTAATTTTCCCAATTGGTAGCCGTTTAGCCGAAATTGCCCAAAGTCAACGGGGTTTCAGCAAACTGAGCAATATGTCGATCGGTCTCTTGGAAACCCGCGGTTTTCCTGCTATGGTGGGGGCAGCCGATGCAATGTTGAAATCGGCCGATGTGCAGTTAGCTTCCTACGAAACAATTGGGGATGGTTTGTGTACGGCCATTATCCGGGGTTCCGTCGCTAATGTGGCCGTGGCCATTGATGCGGGAATGCGGGAAGCGGAGAAAATCGGTGAACTGCACGCGGTGATGATTATTCCCCGTTTATTGGAAGATTTAGAACATACTCTACCGGTGGCCAGCTACTGGTTAGAAACCCCCGAACCTTTACCGATGTTGTTACCCAATACTGTCCGGGAAAAACAACGGGAATTAGTAGCTTTACCAGAATTGGAAAAAACCAAAATACCAATTCGTCGCCAAGAAATGCAGGAAAAAGTTTTAGAAGAAGTGATTCCCGTGGAAGTTATCACCGATGAGGACAGTTATTAATTTTTATTTTCAACTTTGCTCCTGTGCTGCTAAAAGTACAGGAGCAAAAGGTTGAATTAGGGTTTGCATCAAAAAGTTTGTTGGTGGTTGTGGGGTGGATACTTGTATCGGGTATGAATGATAATTTGACGGTAAAAAATCTTTACAGAAGCCCCCGACAATTAAACGAATCGAATAATGATAAATTTTTGTTAAGGGGTGCGGTCAGATCGAATAATCGTCGCTAGAATTAGCCTAATTGTCAGGAACTTAGTTAAACAAGGTTTTTGGCAATATACTAATCTGGCTAACACCCTTTTGGGCGTGATGTAGGGAAACTTCTAGCGATCACGCCTAAATGAGGTGATATGGCATAGAACGAGTTAGTTAGGACGCTTTCAATTTTCAAACTCTTATCGGTCAAGGGTTTCAGCGATTGATTGTCCTAACCACCCCGCTCTTTGCTATATGCCAAAAGTTTCCGTATAATATATAGTTAGCTGACTTATTAAGTTTATGAAAGGAAAACACACATGACTGCTGAGCAGAATATATCAACTGGCAAAATTACGGCTTTGATTGGTGTAGTTTCTTCTGTAATCACCATAGTATTGACAGTCTTTAATACCTATACAAAATGGCAAATTGATGCAGCCGATCAAAGATTGAAAGAAAGAGGGCAAGAACTTGAAGCAATCTTTAAACAGAGAACAGCGGATATCGAGGCATTAAAAGAAAGAACTAGCCGATACACATTTGTAAAAACTCTTTTTCAAGATTTAGAAAGTAATGACTCAAAAAAACAAACTCTTACAATAAATTTGATAAGGCTCACTCTTACAGAGGGTGAATCAGAAAGACTTTTTAGAGGATTCACAAATTCTCCTGATCAAAAACTTCAGAAAGTAGGAAATGAAGGTATTGCCGTGATTCAAAAAGAAAAGAGTTCTGCTCAAGTTGCTGCCGAAAAGGAAAGAGAGGGGTTCTTGTACTTACGTGAGAAGAAATTTGATGATGCTCTTAAAGCTTTTGAGGCTGCGGAAAAATCCTTTCCCACATATCACAATGTATATGAAATTTCTAATTTGCTTAGAAAAGAGAGGGGTAACTTTTCAAATCCAGAGGCAAGAAAGAGAATCCTAAAGAGGATCATTGATGAATATTCATGGGGAATGCCAGATGATATCAAAGATCAGTTGAGAAAAATTTCTGACAGTAATACCTAACAACCCGATTCGAGAGGACTACCGAGTAGTCTTGAGTAGTAGATCGCAATTTTGTAGGGTGCGTTCCCTAAGGTGGCTCCTACTGCTCCACTAATAGATTTTTGGAAACGCACCATGCACATTGATTGAAACTGTGGGTTAAAGTGCGATGTGGGCTAATCTGGCTAACAGGCTTTTGGGCGTGATATAGGGAAAAGTTCTGGCGATTGCTCCTAGATGAGGTGATATGCCGAAAGTTGACCCATATCGTTACTCTGGAGAGTGTTATACAGAAAGTTGGCGTATAATTTTTAGTTATAGATACATTATCTGTAGCAGAAAGTGGCAGATTTAAGTAAAGAAAAGGCATAATATGACTAAAAAGAATCAATCAAAAAGATTAACGAATCAACATAAAGAGTCTAAAGGTGTGGTTGGTATATTTGGAGATGAAGCAAAATCACACGACATAACTGTTGGAAAAATTTCACTTTTTGTAATTAAACAGCTTGAAAAGGAGTTTCCTCAATTATCTTTTCAATACAAAACGAGCATAAAAAAAGAAGAAAGAAAATTGACCCAGAACTAGGACAAACACTTTTTGTATCAAATTCAAGTATTATACCCGATGGTGGAATAATAGAAGTAAAAGATGATAACGGTAATTGGAGAATCGTTTTAGTTTCGGAAGCTAAACATCAGGGGAAAGACATTGAAAACATCAAAGCAGGAAAACTTGTAGGAGCAAAAAATGATCAAGATTTGATGGCTGCCGGTAATGCGATAGAAAGATCACATAAAAACATATCTGAAATCGCTAATTTGATGTTATCTGAATCTCATTTTCCCTATGTATTATTTTTGGAAGGCTCAAATTTTTTAACAGAAACTATTTCAATTAAAAGACCCGATGGAAGGGTTGTAACGCTTGAATACAATTCAGGAACGCTAAATAGATTAGATAGGTTAACTTCTGCAAATTATGGAATGCCCATTAATACCAATTTATGTAAAAATAAGTTTGTCAAGCATAAAGATAAAACAATTGGCTCTTCGGTAATTGTTATGCAAATAATTAACTTAAAATAAAATTCGATGAGAGTGCCTACGCCTAAAAGTAGCTGAAATCTATACAGGGAGACACTTACGGCACAAATAG
>VYLV01000087.1_pt1 | contig 13886 bp, 6 predicted proteins | sample 5114191 | NCBI WGS metagenome assembly VYLV01 (sample SAMN12291782, study PRJNA351875) | freshwater metagenome | isolation source: freshwater lake | place: USA: Michigan, Little Long Lake | collected 2013-08-08 | reverse complement strand
TCGCTGTCGGAAACCCACGCCGAAAAAATCTGCAAGGTCATGGACCTCGCCACCCGCAACGGCGCCCCCGTGGTGGGACTGAACGACTCGGGCGGCGCGCGCATTCAAGAGGGCGTGAACTCGCTGGGCGGCTATGCCGATATCTTCTATCGGAATGTGCAAGCCTCGGGGGTGGTGCCCCAGCTCTCGGCCATCATGGGCCCCTGCGCCGGCGGCGCAGTGTATAGCCCCGCCATGACCGACTTCATCACCATGGTAGAGGGCACGAGCTACATGTTCGTGACGGGCCCGAACGTGGTCAAAACCGTTACGCACGAAGAGGTGTCGAGCGAAGACCTGGGCGGAGCCAGCACCCACGCCAGCAAGAGCGGCGTGACGCACTTCACCGCCGCCAACGACCTCGAGTGCCTGCGCCAGCTGCGCACCCTGCTCAGCTACTTGCCCCAAAACTGCGAAGAGCAGCCGCCGCGCTACCCCCGCACGCAGCCCAGCACAGTGCCGGTGCCCGCACTGAACACCATCGTGCCCGCCAACCCTCTGGCGTCGTACGACATCAAAGACGTGGTGCGGCTGGTGTGCGACACCGATAGCTTTCTCGAGGTGCACGAGCAGTTTGCGATGAACATGGTGGTGGGCTTTGCGCGCCTAGATGGGCGTGTGCTGGGCATCGTGGCCAATCAGCCGGCTGACAAAGCCGGCGTGCTCGACATCGACAGTTCGGTGAAGGCGGCGCGGTTTGTGCGCTTCTGCGACAGCTTCAACATCCCCCTACTCGTGTTTGTGGACGTGCCGGGCTTCTTACCGGGCACCGACCAAGAGTGGCGCGGCATCATCACCAACGGCTCAAAGTTGCTCTATGCCTTCAGCGAGGCCACCGTGCCGCGCGTGACCGTCATCACCCGCAAGGCCTATGGCGGAGCCTACGACGTGATGAACAGCAAACACATCGGCGCCGACTACAACTTTGCCTGGCCCACGGCCGAGATCGCGGTGATGGGCGCGAAAGGCGCGGCTGAGATCATCTTCCGGCACGACATCGCCAGTGCCGCCGACCCCACCGCCGCCTGGGCAGAAAAAGAGGGCGAGTACCTGCGCAAGTTTGCCAACCCCTATCGCGCGGCCAACCGCGGCTTTGTGGACCAGGTCATTCTGCCCGAGGAAACGCGCACCAAGCTCATCCGTGCCTTCGAGAGCCTCGAGCACAAGGCCGTCAAAGCCCCGCGTAAAAAGCACGGCAACATCCCGCTCTAGCCGATGTGGCGCCAGCGGCAGCCCCGCAGCACGTAGCTTCGCAGCTATAGCGCTATGGGCAACAGCTTTGGCCGGTACTTCCGCATCACAACGTTTGGCGAGAGCCACGGCCCCTCGGTAGGCGTGGTCATCGACGGATGCCCAGCTGGGGTCGCGCTCGACCTCGATGCCATCCAGGCCGAAATGGATCGGCGGCGCCCGGGGCAGTCGAAAATCACCACCCGTCGCGACGAGGCCGACCGCATTGTGGTGCTGTCTGGATTTTTCGAGGGCAAGACCACAGGCGCGCCTTTGGCCCTCATGGTCAACAACGCCGATGCGCGCTCTGCCGACTACGACCATCTGGCCCACGCCTTTCGCCCCTCGCACGCCGACTACACCTACGCCGCCAAGTACGGCCACCGCGACCACCGGGGCGGGGGCCGCTCATCGGCCCGCGAAACGGCCGCCCGTGTGGCAGCCGGGGCCGTGGCGCGCCAACTGCTCGCCCCGCTGGGCGTCGAGATTTTGGCGTGGGTGCAAGCGGTAGGCGACATCGAGTGCCCCGCAGAGCTTGGCCACTTTGACCGTAGCGCTATAGAGGAAACCATCGTGCGCTGCCCGCACCTGCCTACGGCAGAGGCTATGATTGCCCGCATCGAAGCGGTGCGCAAAGCCGGAGACACCATCGGTGGCGTCGTAGCCGCGCGCGCCCTGGGCGTTCCCCCTGGCTGGGGCGAGCCGGTGTTTGACAAACTGCATGCCGAGCTGGGCCGCGCCATCCTCTCCATCAACGCCTGCAAGGGCTTCGAATACGGCAGCGGCTTCGCTGGCACGCGGCTGCTGGGCAGTGCGCACAATGACCTCTTCTTCCGCAGCGAAGACGGGCGCATCCGCACGCACACCAATCACTCTGGCGGCATCCAGGGCGGCATCTCCAACGGCGAAGCCATTACGCTGCGAGCGGCCTTCAAGCCGGTGGCTACCATCCTGCGCCCGCAGCCGAGCGTAGACGATCAGGGCAACCCCGTAGAGGTGGTCGGCAAGGGCCGCCACGACCCCTGTGTGCTGCCGCGGGCGGTGCCCATCGTCGAGGCCATGATGGCCATAGTCCTAGCGGATGCCTGGCTAGAGCATCGCGCACACGCTCACAGCTAAGGGGTGCAAGCTGCACCAACGCCCCCTGCCGAACGCGAGTAGGACTGTATAAAAACACGCGCGCCTTCGGAAAACCGAAGGCGCGCGATGCGTAAACCGGAGTGACTTAGAACCCAGGGTTCTGCGTCGCAGAGCGGTTGGTGTTGATCTCTTGCTGCGGCAGCGGCCAGATGTAGTTCGCAGCCGAGAAAGGCACCGAAGGAAGGGATGCAGCAGAGTAGGTCTTGGCTGGAAGGTCCTGACCCGTACGACGTAGATCGTAGTAGATGTGGCCTTCGCCCAAGAACTCGATGCGGCGCTGCTGCATGATGCCTACCAGCAGATTGTTGGTGTTGTCACCAAAGTCTGCGGCAGTAAGATTCGTATTTGCATTGGCGCGTCGACGCACGGCATTGTAGTACCGTAGCGCCAACTGGCCTGCACCGGAGCTCAGGGTCGCGCCCGGGTTCAGACGGCAACGCGTCTCAGCAGCGGTGAGCAGCACTTCCGGGTAGCGGAAGATGTGCACGAAGTCAGTAGCAGGGTTCAAACGCCATTTGTGAATCCAAACCGTGGCCAATCCAAAGGTCTGGGCAAGTGTCCACCCACCCATCGCTACCGGGCTACGCCGACGGTCAGTGGCCAGCCAAGCACCGGGGTTGGTGACTGGCACGGCAGTATTATCCGCCCAGATGCTGCCCGGACGGGTATTGATGAAGTAATCACCAATAATGGCCGTACCGGCATAGTAACTCGAAAGCGAGTTCTGCCCGCCCGGAAGATCGTTGGGTGCAGCGAAGGGCACCGCAAAAATGTTTTCCGTAACCTCCCAAGGGGCAGAGAAGGCATCTGCCGGGTTGGGTGACAACGTGTTCGGCACACCGCTCGGAGCCCTATACACCGGGAACGTATCAGAAATCATCTCATCCGCGCGAGCCTGTGCCTGGGCATATTCCTGCTTATACAGGTGCATTCGCATCAGTGCAGCACGAGCTGTGTTCTGGTGCACACGAACTACCCGCTCATTAGCCGTGCCATAAGTAGAAGGCAAATTGGCCAGAGCAAACTCCAAATCGGTTTGAATCTGGGTATAGGTAGCAGCCACCGTCGCACGGGCCAGATTGTTGTTCGCCGAGCTGCTCTCGAAACGCAAGCGCAACGGGATGCCAGGAGAATTCGGGTCTGAGTGGAACGGGCGAGCGTAGAGGTTCACCATATAGAGGAAGGAGAGGCCACGCAGGAAGCGGGCTTCAGCCGTCCAAGCACTGGCTTGTGCAGCCGAGAGGCGCGAGGGGTTTGCCGCGATGCCTTCGATGATATCGTTGGCGCGGTTCACCACACTGTAGCCCGTGGACCAACAGCCGAGAACCTCTTGCGACACCGGGTTGAACTGGTGGTCATAAGTGTTCCGGGCAGTTACGTTGTTCTCGGTGCGGTTCTCTATGTCAGCACCGCGGATTTCGCCATACACATGCAAGCGGCCACCGGCAAAGTTGCCGTTGCCAAAGGCATCGTACACACCATTAAGGATTTGACGAATCCGGTCTGCATTCGCATAGACCGTCTCACTAGCCAATTGGTTAGGCTGTTGTACATCAAGAATACTCTCGCACGAGGCCAGGAATACTAGCGTCGTCAGCAACGAGCACTTGATCAGAAAACGCAGAGCGTGCTGGGTTGTCATGATCAGAGGGATATAAAAAGTGAGTGGATGCTGGTTAGAAGCCAATGTTCAGACCAAAGGAGTAGGTACGTGGTTGTGGCAGGCCGTTCCGGTCAAGACCGAAGTTCAGCGTCGCATCACCTGCGATGTTAGACTCGGGGTCCACACCAGGGTAGGTGGTGAAGATGAACGCGTTGTTCACTGTGCCATACACCCGCAGCGACGAAAGCTTCAGCTTCGATATGAAGCTAGCGGGGAAGTTGTAGGCCAGTTGGATTTGCTGAATTCGGATGAAGTCGGCGTCATACACGTGCTTCGAGATAGCAAACGAAGAGCCATTCGACACGTTGTCACCAAGGCGGATAATGGGGATGCTGGTCACCTGTCCAGGAGCGGTCCAACGATCAAGCACACCATCGTAGTTGTTCAGGCTACGGGCATCCTGCCACTGGGCTACCGAACCGGCATAGCGCTGGTTGCCACCGGAGTAACGCACGAGCACAGTCAGTTCGATACCGCGCCAGCTGAAGGTGTTATCCCAGCCACCGTAAAAGGTAGGCAGCGGCTGACCCGACACTGTGCGGAAAGAGCTGGGGTTGGCGGCAGCCGTGCCATCGTCCACGTGGCTCCACAGGAAGTTGGGCCGGCTTACACCGTCAGGGTTGACCGGAGCATTCGGGAAGGTCGCCGCGTGGTTGTACTGCACGATGCGCCCGCTCGCTGCTTGGAACATCGCCAGTCCGTTCGCAGGGTTCACGCCCACCCAAGGGGTCGTGAAGAACGAAGCGATCGACTCACCTACCCGCGTAATCGAGATGGACTCGAGTGCGCCGGAAGCGTTGGACAGAATGTCGTCGTTGTTTTGGTTCAGGGCCACCACCTCGTTATGCTGGGTAGTCAGGTTCACACTGCTGTTCCAACGGAACTCACCAGAGCGGATGATGTCACCCGAAACCAGGAGTTCGATACCCCGGTTGCGCATCGAGCCAATGTTCTGGTTGATCACGTTACCGTTGGTGATGCCGAAGCCTTTCGACGGCGCCTGAGGGTTACTCAAGATCAGGCCATCGAGCAAGTTTTCGTAGTAGTCAAACTCGACACGCAAGCGACCCTTGAACATTTCCAGCTCCAGGCCGATGTCGGTCTTTTTGCTGGTTTCCCAGCGCAGGTCGGTGTCGACTACGTTCACGGCTAAACCGGGGAGGACGCCGTAGAGACCACCAACGTAGGTGGGCAGGGCAGGGTAGAAACCGCCAGAAATGTTGACGTTTCCGCTTTGTCCCCAGCTACCACGGAACTTCAAGAAGTCGATCTCTTCAATGCCCAGGCTCTTGAAGAAGGCTTCTTCGCTAATGTTCCAGCCAGCGCCAAATCCGTAGAAGTTACCCCAACGATTGGCGGCCTGGAAGAGCGAGAGTCCGTCACGACGGAAGTTTGCGCTGATCAGGTACTTGTTGTTGAAGCCGTAGTTTACACGACCAAACACCGACACCAGACCCCGCTCGGCAAAAGCGCCAGCGGCTGTGTTGGGGTCAATGAACTGACCACCTGCGGTAGCGAAGAAGGGGTCATTCACCCGACGGCGGCCGGATGTGAACTGATCGAGGTAGTCGTATTGAGCCTCATGACCGAGGGTGGCAGAGACGTTATGCTTTTCAGCAAAGACGCGGTTATAGCTGAAGTAGCTGTTCCAGTTCCAGATGCGCTGGTCGAAGAACGAGTTGTCTACCTGACCGCCGAAGCCAAAACCACCGCCACCACGCGGGCCAAGGTATTGGAAGTCGCGCACATAGGAGTTGTCAAGGCCGTACTGCGAGCGGAAGGTCAAGCCCTTCACCCACGGCACTTCGATCTCGGCAAACACCTGACCGATCACCCGTAGGTTTTCGTTGGTGTAGCGGTTGACTTCGATGTCGTAGAAGGGGTTGCCTTGACCACCACCCAGACCGTAGTTGGGCTGGCCGAAGACGTTCATGTTACCGTCAGCCGGGTTGATGTTGTAGTCCCCGTTGGGCAGGCGGAAGGGAATGGTCGGATAGAGGATCCAGGCCTGACGGGCGAGGTTGTTACTCGCGAAGACGTTATTGTCAGCACCCACCTGAGGGTTTTGGTTGCTCGATCCAGACACGTTCAGGTTCACCCCCACTTTCAACCAATCATTGACTTTGTAGTCCACATTGATACGGCCTTGGTTCCGGCGGTAGCGGGTGGCCAAAAGGTAGCCGTTCTGGTCTGAGTGGTTCAGCGAAATGAAGTAGGTGAAACGACCATTCTCAGAAGAGCCGCTCACCGACAAGGTGTGGTTCTGCTGGAAACCCGTACGAAACAGCTCTTTCTGCCAGTCGATGTCGTACGGACGATCCACGCCGGCTGGCTGTAGGCTATAGACCTCGGTTAGGCCCATGTTCCGACGGCCTTCGTTTTTGATCTGCACAAACTGGGCAGCGTTCAGCAGCGTGGGCTGGCGAAAGGCTTCGGTGAAACCCACCCAGCCGTCGTAGTTCACTCTGGGCTTGCCTACGCGGCCACGCTTAGTGGTGATCAGGATCACACCAGCGGCAGCGCGAGAGCCATACAGGGCCGTAGCGGCGGCATCCTTCTGCACCGTGTACGATTCGATGTCGCCCACAGGGATATCACCCAAGGCATTGCTACGGGTAGCAAATGCGGTGTTATCGCCAGTATTAATGGGCGTACCGTCCACCACAATCAGCGGAGACGAAGAGCCCGTGATACTGGATACCCCCCGAATACGGATGGCTGCGGTATTGTTCGGAAGACCGTCTTGCTGGTTGACGTACACACCCGTTAGGCGGCCAGCTAGGGCACCGTCAAAAGACTGCACAGGGAGTTCTGTCAGCTTGCCGCCATCAAGGGTAGCAACAGAACTGGTCAGGTCTTTTTTGAGCTGGCTACCATAAGCCGTTTTGATCTCAACGGTGTTGAGTTCGGTTACCTCTTCCTGTAAAGTAAACGAGTAGGCGTTGCTTTCCCCTAGAGGAGAGGTCTGAGTAGCATAACCTACCGAGGTAATACGCAGGAAGGTCCCCGAAGGCACCACCACTTCTACAGCAAATCCACCGTTGGCATCGGTGTAAGTGCCCGTGATGGTTTTGTTGGTCGAGCGTTCAACCACGGCCACCGTCGCACCAGCGACAGGTTGCCCCGCGGCGTCAATGACACGACCAGTGATTCGGCGCGTTTGTGGGGCTTGACCTTGGTCGGCCCCGGCGCCACGTGTCCGCACATCCCCTTGAGCCCAGAGGGCCCCAGAACATGCGAACAGCAGGAGAAAAGAGAAGAGCTGCTTCATAACGGCTGTTAACGATACTTAACAGTGCCAAAGCAACATACATAACACTTACGAAACAAATACAAAATGGGCCCGAGGGTATCCCCGGGCCCAGTTAAGCGAAAATTAAGTTAAACCTGACCTGCTAGTCGCGGATCATGTAGTCGAAGTTGGCCGCATTGGGCGAGATACCCAGCCCTTGAGCAGTGCTCGTTAGGGTCAAGCGGAAGCGCCTACGCTGGATCGGGCTAACAGCACCAACAACACGGACAGGGGCGATGCGGCGAGAGCCCCTGCTACACGGTAGGCGTTGATCGCTTTCGGGCAGATCTGTTGCTGCGGAAGCGGAGAGCTGCAATAAAGTGCAGGATAGGTTATACAAAAAACAAACTGGGCCAGAGGAGAACCCCTGGCCCAGCATGAATATTAATGCAGTACAGGACTGCTAATCGCGGATCGTGTAGTCAAAATTCGCCGCATTGGGAGAAATGCCCAAGCCTTGAGCTGTGCCCGTGAGGGTTAGGCGAAGGCGCCTACGCTGAATCGGGTTAGCAGCACCAAGAACACGGATAGGAGCGATGCGAATCCAAGCAGAGCTTTGTCCAGCAGGGATCGTCACCGTATTCCCGGTCGTGATCATATTATAATGCACACCAGGCTGTGCACCAATAATAGGTGGCGTAGCTGCTGCATCGGGCAACTCAGCGATCGAGAAATTCACTACGACTGCATTGGGTTGATGCGGGCCAATGAGCTGTACCAAAAACGAGTCACGCTGACCTGCTGGTGTCCCAAACCCAAGAGAATCAGCAACTTCTCTGCCGAACTCTGTGTTTTCGAGCACTCGAACAAACGTCCCACGTTGAAACTGATTATTTTTTATCTCAATCAGCACCGGACCTTTGTAAGAAAGGTCAGGGTAGTAATAATCGTTGCAAGCTACTGCGGTCAGCAGTATTGCCAACGAAACGGTGTTGAGGATTATGCGTTTCATGGTGACTGAGTTGTGTTGGTGATTAGTAACCACGGTTTTGGGGGACTCTAGAAAGTGTCACTTGAAGCGGTGGGATTGGCGCTAGAACAGCTCTGTCACCATTGGAGACAGCACTGAATGCTGCAGGCTTGCTAATGTCGCGACCAAACCGCTTCAAATCGAAGAATCGATGGCCTTCAGCAACCAACTCAAGCCTACGCTCGTGTAGGATTGCATCCAGGAGCGCTTGTCCATTAGGAACATAGGATAGGCCAGTACCATCGTAAAGCGGAGCTCCACGAGAAGTGCGAACCAGATTTAGTTCAGCGCGACCACCCGCATCGTCCCCTTGCCTGGCTAAAGCTTCGGCTTTGATCAGCCGCATTTCTGTGAGCCGGAACAAGGGTACGTTATGCCAGCCAAACTGTGGTTTTGTCGTTCTCCATTTATTGATAGCACGAAGAAACTGGGTAGGACCTCCGCGCGGCCGATTATATCGAATCAGCATAGACGTGCTAGAAGAGGCCAAAGTAACAGTGAGTGGAGTAGGTTCTACGCCAGATTGGTTGGGCTCAAGTCCACCATCGACTTGCGCACGAATGTCAGCGGCTGGAGCTCCAGCAGCATAAGCAAGCGTGCCATTGCCAAAACGAGCATATGCATCGTACTGCTCCTGACTGAGCGTGTAATCACCCCAGCCATTGTTCCCAGTCCCTTCTTTGTAAATGCCGGTCAGGCCTTCAGACAAGCGGTTTTCAGCTTGGATGGCATAGTTGACCTCGAAGATTGATTCTGGGTGAGCAGCGCTGTTTGACCAGGCTGCAGGTAGCGTAGCAGCAGTGGTGAAGGTTGCACCTAGTCCGCCAGAACCTGCAGGCTGGGTTGCCCAAAAGATCGCACTATCAGCAGCTTGGTTGGCAACAGCCCATTGCTGAGCATAAAGTGCTGCGCGAGACAAAATCGCGAATGTAGCAGCTCTTGAAACAAAGAACCTGCGGTCGGCAGCTGCACGCAAAGTGGTTCCATTGCGCCACAAATTAGCTGCTGCCTGCAGATCTGCTATAATCTTGCCATAAGTCGCATCAACAGTTTCCCGTGCTGGATATACAGCAGTAGCAATGTCGTCGTTTGCAACATCCAAATATGGCATGCCTGCATTGAAGCCAACATTGATACCTGAAGTAGGAATTGCACCGGGTGTATAGCTATGAGCACGAACAATGTCAAAATGATACATTGCTCGTAATGTGAGCATCTCAGCCCGTATCCTGTTTACGTCCAGAGGTGGCAAACCCACAGTTGGATTTGCAACATTCTCGAGAACAAGATTACACTGATTGATATTTCGGTAAAGAGTGAAAGGTTGGAAATGTGAACCCTCACCAGCCACATTTCTGATTTCATCGATACCCCTACCAGATCCACCGGAAGGAACGAGCTCATTTTCGTCAGCTAATATGCCGCCTAGGGCATAAAGCCGTAGCCCGTAAAAAGCACCACGCAATGTGCCATAGCTGCCTACTACTAAGCCGTTGATACCTGCTTGAGTGGGTAAAGCAGCATCAAACGTGATAATACCAGGACGCTTGACGTCTTCGATGGGGTTGTTGCAACTCACCACCGGAAGCAGCACAGCAAAGGCTGCAAACAGAAGAAACAGTTTTGATTTCATGTTGGTAGGAGTAGGCTTAAAGGGTGATGCGGATGCCGCCAATCAGAGTGCGGGCTTGAGGTACAACACCAATGTCATTACCCGTGAGTTCGGGGTCAACTCCTGTGAAAGGAGTGTACGTGGCCAAATTCACGCCTTCAAAGTAGAGTCTCAGATTCGAAATCCCCAGCTTACTGGTAATGGTAGTGGGGAAATCATATGACAGTGAAACACTATTCAGGCGAATAAAGCTAGCGTCTTCCCAGACTGCTGAACTTAATCCTAGACCCGAACCGCCAATCGAAGGGCTTACTGCCCCAGGCATAACACTTCCATTCCATGCAAGGGGAACACCCGTGACCTGGCCTGGAGTTGTCCAGCGTTGTAGCATGTCGCGCGTATTGTTCGCGTCTCCAAGGCGCGCATACCGATTGAACAACGCATTGTTGTTAAAGATGTAACGGCCCTGCTCCCAACGTACATCAATTCCGAGTGTGAGTCCTTTCCAAGTAAAGGTATTTTGCATACCACCGAAGAAAGTAGGTTGCTGAATATTCCCTTTGCCGAACTGATCATCAGCCCCAACAGGGAAATAGGTAATGTTCTGATTCCGGTCTAAGAAGAATGGGCGGCCGTCTGCTGGGTTAACGCCAGCATACTTTGCGACGAGGTAGCTGCCCACCTGGCGGTTGAGGAAAATACCATTCGCTGGTTGGTCAACATCTCCTGGAAGTTTCAGGACTTTATTCTCGAGGTACGTGAGATTGAACGATGTGCTCCATGTGAACTCACCGTCAATGTTCTTCGTGCCAAGCGTGAGTTCCCAACCTACGTTTTCCATGTCGCCAATATTCTGGCGTACAGAGTTTGCACCCGGAAATGATTCAACGTCCGCGCGTTGATCCGAAAACAAAAGCCCCTGCGAGAATCTGCGAAAATGCACAACCGTCAGATTAACTCTTTTCTCAAACAAAGCAGCATCCATACCTACTTCAGACAGTACGTTGGTTTCCCAACCTAGGTTACCGTTACCGAGACCAGTCACTGAGAGACCAGGCACGCCACTGTAGTTGAATCCAGCTGCACCTCCGATTGTGCCCAAGAATTCGCCGGCCCCAATTTGGTCATTGCCGGTCTCTCCATAGCTGCCTCGGAGCTTCAACTCATTCAGCCATGACACCTGCGGAAACCAAGGCTCTTGGGTCAGACGCACTGCCGCAGATGCGGAGGGGAAATATCCAAAACGGTTTTCCGTACCAAAACGAGAGCTACCTGAAACGCCAAGAGAGGCTGTGAAAAAGTAACGCTCTTTGTAGTTGTACGTTACCTGATTGCCAAAGTTGATTTTGGTAACGTTCACCTGATTACCCGTTGTAGTGACTGGTGTGGCTGTATTGATCAGTTGGTCAAGGGTTGGCAATGCCAAACCTTGGCCACTGGCCTGCAAGAAGCGCCGTACTTGGCTTTGATAGTTGATGAAAACAGTGCCACCCAGATTGTGAGAACCAACAAAAGTGTGAGCCATGTTAAACCTGGCATCTAACTGATAGTTGAAATCGCGCGCACTACCACCAGAGATTGCTCCGTTCGCTGCAGAACCTCGTTGGGTCAATGGATTTGCTACAGTGGCTTCTTCTACGTCAGAGTAATCAATACTCGCAAAGGTTATCTGACGAAGCCAAGGCAGGATTTGAGCCTCAAGACTGACGCTGGACAGCAAGCCGTAAGTGATTGAGCGTTGGTAGTTGCGCAACTCGGACTCATAGTTGCGAACCCCAGCTGTACCGATGTTGAAATTGTAGTCCCCGTTAATAAACATTGGTGTGAGTGGCGGCAACAAGAACACTAAGAAAGTGGGGTTATTGATGTTGGGCGTGTTCTGTACAAAACCTGAAGTCGTCAGATATTGAACTGACAGGTTGTTGTTCCAGCTCACTTTCCAAGTGTCGTCAATTTTGTGCGTAACTGATGAACGTACAATCCCTCTCTCGAGCTTAAAATTTCGCACTTGTGCATCAGTGAAATTGTAGTTCGTAGAAAGCGAAAACTGTGTACGTTCGTTACCACCGGAAACACCAACGTCGATGTTTTCAACGGTACCATTTCTGTACAATTCATCGAAGTGGTTGATGTCATTGCCTGCAGCGATGAAGTTCCCAAACGTGCTATTGAACGCAGCGTCGCCAGTTCCATTGTTAATGTACGACTCACGCACGTATTGGGTGTACTCTTGGGCATTCATGAGATCTGGCGCTCGAATTGCCGAGATAGTACCCCGTGAGTAGTCAAGATCAATTTTAGTCTTTCCCGCTTTGCCTTTGCGCGTAGTAATCAGCACTACACCATTAGCACCCTCGGCGCCATATGGTGCAGTAGCAGAGGCTTCAGTTAAGACGGTGAAAGTCTCGATGTCATTCGGATTAATTGAATTCAAAATCGAACCAGTGATGCCAAGGCGGCCACGGTCCGCGCCCTGAGACCCTTGATTAGGGCCGACATTAACGCGAATGCCATCAATGATGTAGAGTGGTTGCGTTCCGGCGTTGATAGAACCAATGCCGCGTATGCGAAAGTTGGGAAGTGATCCTGGAACGCCGCTTTGATTGGTGACTGCTACACCAGCAATGCGACCTTGCACTGCACGTGCAAAATTCTGAACGGGCATGTTTCGGAATTCGTCACCACTAATGGAGTAAATCGTTCCGGTAGTTGACTTTCGGTTGATTTCACTATAACCAGTAGAAATGACCTGTTCCTCCAGCTCAGTGCCGGTCTCTTGCAGGGTAAGGTTATAGACGTTAGCAGCAGTGATAAGCTGCACGAGATTGGCGTAGCCAACTGACGTGATTCGGAGGTTGAGTTCAGCCGCTGGGTCCACGTTAACGGCGAAGTTGCCGTTGGCGTCGGTGTAAGTACCCGTGAGGACCTTGCCCGAGGTACGTTCCAAGACTGACACCGTGGCCCCAACCACCGGCTGGCCTGCAGCGTCCAAGATGCGGCCGGACACCCGACGCGACTGTGCGGGCTGGGAAGACTGGTCGCCGCCCGATCCCCGCTGGCGCACGTCGCCCTGGCCCCAGAGGACCCCGACGTTCGAGCACAGCAGAAGCAATGCGAAAAGCTGTTTCATAGCGCGTGTTAATGGAAAGTTAACGGACGTAAATAACGGGCGAGAGCAGGCCGGTTCGACCATCTGCACTAGAAAAAGTTTGAAAAAAATTTTGGATTCGGCCGAATAGCTTCAACGAAAATGAAAATATTTGATAAATATGTAACCATTTTGTGAATTTTTTAGGAATATTGAAAAAATATCGATTTCTTAACATTTTCTTTGCAATAAGGCTCGTTTTACCACTTTCTACCCAATAGGGTACCTGGAAATAGGTATCTTTCTACTACTCACAAACTGAACAACAGCGGGCCTCCTACTGTCCTTAATGCACAGTCAGTCGGCCTACTCAACCACAAGCGAATGCCGTAAAGGTTTGCAGCTAGCCTTTCCACAGTGACCGACCTGTTTGCTGAGTCTAGGACCGCATGAATAGAGAAGCTTCGCTTCATTCTGTAGGGCAGCATGGAGTGGATGGCCTAGCCCCTACCGCTATCTTTACACCCGCTTGGATACCTGATATGGTACGCATGCCAAGCCCCCAGCCCTTCTCTACTATTTTGACCTAACCCCCTATGGCAGAAGCAATTGAAATGCCCAAAATGAGCGACACAATGACCGAAGGCGTCTTGGTGTCGTGGCAAGCCAAGGTGGGCGACAAAGTGAAAGCCGGCAACGTGCTGGCCGAAGTAGAAACCGACAAGGCCACGATGGAGCTGGAGTCCTACTTCGACGGGGTGCTGCTGCACATCGCATCGCCGCAGGGCAGTTCGGTGCCGGTGGGGGCGCTCATTGCCATCATCGGCCAGCAGGGTGAAGACATCTCTGGCA
>VYLV01000078.1_pt1 | contig 14422 bp, 9 predicted proteins | sample 5114191 | NCBI WGS metagenome assembly VYLV01 (sample SAMN12291782, study PRJNA351875) | freshwater metagenome | isolation source: freshwater lake | place: USA: Michigan, Little Long Lake | collected 2013-08-08 | reverse complement strand
CTGGCAATGCCGGGCAGGAGCTGAATGACCTTCATAACGTCCACCTCGCCAAACAGTGCCGGTACGGCCTTGATCTGCTCGATGCTGAGCTCGTTGCGGCCGATGTTCAGGCTGCTGACGTTGGCGTCCTTGTCGCGGGCCGTGATGGTGACTTCGGTCAGCGTCTTGCTGGCGTCGGCTAGGGTGAGGTCCAGGCGCAGGTCGTCTGTGCTGAGGTCCACCGGCTGGGTGATGGGCGTGTAGCCGATGTACTGGACGCGCAGGGTGTAGGTGCCTTTGGGGGCCGAGACGGAGAAGAAGCCATAGTCGTTGCTGTAGGCGCCCGCCACGGGCAGGCCACTGGCATTGACCAGGGCGACGGTGGCCCCGACGAGGGTCTCGCCGCTGGCTTTGTCGCGCACATAGCCACTGACAGTGGCCTTGTTCGGGTTCTGGCCCATGGCCAGGCTGGAGAGCAGGACATACTGGGCCAGGAGCCACAGGACCAACAGGCTGAGCGCCCGATTGGTCAACCGTGCCCGTGGCGACGCCGGATGGCGCCACCGGGATTGGAGGTTCATGCGTAAGATGATTAGTGTGGCCTCAGAAGTGATTGCCTGAAACCTGCAGCAAGGTGATGGCTGTCAGTCAAAAGCCAGTCCCCAGCCAGTCGGTCTGGTCCAACCCGATCAGAATGTACTTTGTCAGCGGTCAGGAGTCACACTAAACTCCTCACTATTAGCACTTTGCTGATACAAGAGCGGGGTTACCCCAGTCAACTTCTTAAACACACTATAGAAAGAGCTTTTGCTTGAAAAGCCAGCTAACAAGGCTACTTCCATAATCGATATATATTTATTCTTAGGATTTCGCAAAATTCTGCATGCTTCTTCGACTCGAAATTTATTGATAAGATCATAATAATTTAAATGCAAGGATTGATTTATTGCTTGTGAGACCATGTGCGGCGAAACTGATAAGGCTTCAGAAATTGTTTGTAGTCCCAATTCTGGATTTGCATAATGCCTAGACTGCTGTAAATACTCTACAATTCTTTCTGCAAGCGAATCAGCACCTGATTGTGTAAGTTGACTCTTACGATACTTCTCTTTAATCTCAAAGCCGGGCGAAGATGGATTCATCACTAGAGATGTATTTTTGTTATCATGCGGCACCCCGTAGTATGATAGCAAGTATTGACTGAAAGAATATGCAAATGCAACATATCCTATTGAAATTATAAACATCGAGACCAGATTATTATTTACATCAAACAAAACGATAACATATGTCGCAATCCATGATAACTGTAAAACAACAGCCGTCGCGCAAAGAATCAGCAGTTTGTTCACAATTTTCTTATCATAATACGGTATTCTATTTTTGAAAGTAAAAAGCAACAGAAAACAGCTCAATACAAGGTAACTAGAGATTAGCTTTATACCTACAGACCGGTAAAATTCCACATAGTAAACTACTGCTGGAAAACTGTTATTCTGCGGCAAGTCATCCCACTCTAAGCTCTCCAAAGGTATTCCGATATCGAGTAGATTAGGAAAATATATTTCAGGCGATGTCACTGACAGAGCCAAAGCGACTATACTTAAAAACCAAACCTCAGCAACCCTAATTTGTTTACCGCAAAAAAGCTTAGCATGCAAATAAAATAAAATAAAAGAACATAATAGGCTTAAATTATCTGACAAGATAAAAAATATAGCAATAGGGTGAGAGCTAAATTCTATTGATGACTGAACACAATCTGTGATTAAATTTGCGCTGAACGCAATGGCAAAAAAACTAATAAGCTTTGACTTTAAGTCGCTGCTTCGAATAAATAGAACAGACCAATTAAGAAATAAGCCGATTGAAACAGCCAGAACAAACACAAATACCATTACTAGGGTATAAGAGCTTGAGAACTATAGGTGCCCTTGGGGTTATGCTATTGACACTGCCTGCACTGCCCTTGAAGCGTTTGAAAAGTAGCTAATAATGTAATGGCGAAACTAATCAAATTTGGACTGTTCAAAATCGAAGCTTACAGGTCTGTAAATGTAGGGTGTAAAAGGTTAGGGCAAGGTTTGATTTCATAGTGAGGATGCTGCTTCGGTAAAAAATCGGCGTACACACAACCACGCCGCACGGGAGGCTCGGGGGAACCTAGCAGCAAACGAGCTGGCACACGCCTTACCGGCGCGTCCTCCACTCGCTGTTGCTGCTGCAGTCAAATCCCCCGATTTTCCCGAGCGACAGCTAACGGAAACACGTATGTGTTCCGACGTATGTACGTCAGTAGCGAAGATGCACCCCGATGGGCTAGCTTCAAAGAGACCGGGCTTCGGGTGACCTTCAAAGCATTGGTGTGGTCGGTCTCATGGACCCATCAGCCCATAGTGCCAGCCTTGTTTGCCTTAGCTCCCCTGAGCTGGAGCAAGGTGGGGTTGTTGGGTGTGATTCATCCAAGAACCCCCCAGTGTGTTGCCCTCTGGGCTGACCAGCAGTCAACAGGGGTGGGCAGGGGTGGGGTTTTGGGGGGATGTTTTTTTGGGGGGGCTAGGCAGCCCCAGGGGGCAGTAAAAAAATGGGGTCGGGTAAAACCCAACCCCTGCCACCACCTGCGCTGGGCAGTCTCGGCTTCTAGCCTTAGTCATCCCTCCATAGCGCCCCCTTGTTATGACCAAGCCCCTGAATGCAGGTGATCCCGTTGGACTGTGGTGTGCTGTAACCCAGACTTCTAACCCGCGCCAGCAGCATGCGATTGTCACGAACCTTTGGCATTTCCCCCTCAGCCTCGCACCACATCTTATACTGTTCGTAGAAGTACATCACTTTGACCCGGAGGCTTGCCCCTTTATTCGGCCACCACGCGATGAAGCGTGCTACCTGATCGGAGTCATGTCGTCGCCTGTTAGTCGCATCCTCGACGCTCTTGGGGTGGATCGGTTGGCCTAGCTTAACCTTTTGACACCTGCTTTGATGCCCATCTAACAGCCAGTTCAGAATACCCGAAGCCTCAGCCTTCAGCTCTGCAAGCACCTGACTCATGGGGCGCTCTTGGCCTGCGAAGCTGTGAGTCAGTTCGATGTATTTGAGTCTCCTCCAAATACCATCGACGGTGCTCTCCACTTCAAGGTCGTGGTTATCTGCGATAACGAAGGTGGCATCAGGTACAAATCGGAAGGGGTTCTTGGCCATAAACTTGGCATCGATGATATCCCCGCCGGTAATGTCCTTGATGAAGCTCTCTTGCAACCTCTGGCCCATCGGGATTTCTGAAAACGTGATCAGTCGAGCGCCTTCCATTTGTGCGGCGAGTGCCTCTCTCCCAGCTCCTTCTGGGCCTCCCACAATGAGTAGTTTCGACGGTGCTTGTTGATAGTAGTCCCCAAACACGTAGGCCAAAACTCTTAGCAGGGTTGACTTGCCGTTGTTTCCTGGCCCATAAAAAATGTACCGGAACTGTCTGTCTTGGGATGGGTCAAGAGCGGAACCAAAAATCTCAGACAAATAAGTGACGACTTCTTCTTTTTGAGAAGAAATAGTACTTATAAAAGATTCCCATTGGGGGCACGTTGCGCTCGGATCGTATTCAATCCGAAGAAGCTTGGTGATAAAATCACCTGGGCCATGTGCTTTGAGCTCGCGAGTTTCTAAATCCAGCGTTCCATTAGGCAGGTTCAGAAGCTTCTTGTTTGTGTCGAAACTTTCACGTGGGACTTGTACTAGTCCTCGGAAGAATTCCAATACCTTTGAGATATAGGTCGCTGTAACACAAGACCTCGCTCTTTTGCGGCCAAGCTTGCAAAATCTGCAAACCCTTTCTGAGCTTTCTCATCTTCAGCGGAATTAGCCAGTTGCAGAAAATGTTTTCGAGCAAAACTGTAATGCCAAAAAAGATGACGTGCCGCTTCGACTTTAATGGTGCTGTCACTGCACGCAACCCAACGGGTACCATCGTACATGCGCCAGATACCTTGGCCTTCGACTCTGACGACTTTATTAGCAAAAATCAGCGCTAAAAAATCAGAGTCGCCTAACTGCTCGCTACTTAAAAAGGCAGTAACAGTCTCTATCGGAAATTGATAAAAACTAACTGCGGTACCGAACTCGTTCTTCCGCTCGTAGGCACTACTGCAGGCTTCGATCAACTCATCCCGAACAAGCCCCTGTGACATGCCGTGGCTGATGATAAACTTGAAGGCTTCTGACCTTGGAATACCCCACCTGTTTGCCTCGCTTGCTAAATAGTGGTAGAAGTTGTTTCGATTCCCCTTGACCAGTGCCTTAGTCCTTTTGCAGAATGCCATGCACTCTTCAAGTAGCTCTACCGGGCTGCGACTAGGTGCGCTTGTAGACTGAGTCGTCTGTAGAGCAACTGTCGGGGAAAGCGGCTTTCTAGCCCCCGACCCCAGTGATGCCTTCAACTGTAAAGGCTCGGCACTCTCGTTGATGAACAACTCTGGTGAGTAGGTAAGCCAAGTTTGACGATTCACATTCTTACCTGACCTATCGGCCTTGCCACCAGAAGAAGGCTTCAGCTTGAGCAGGGTTTCCACCAACGACTGCGCTTGCAGGTACGCCTGAGCATGCCGCTCAACACCAGAAGTGTGATATAGCAGCACCTTGACGCCCAACTGACCTGCGCTTATATGAGCTGAAACGATGTTGGGGTGGTCTTTCAGGCTTGCCAGAGCAGCCTGTGCTTCTGCGCAGCTTCTAAAGTCGTCGATGTCGATAACCAGAGCACCGTTGTAGGTCTCTAATGTATCGAGTGTCTTCAGCTTGAACGTGCCCGAGAAAGCAAAGGCCTCAGCCCTTTCCTTGATTTCAGATATCAGACGGTCTTTCTCCTTAGCGGAAAGAGTCTTGTCGTTCAGTACAGCAAGCACCTTCCTTCGCCGAGCACGAGTGCCCGTGAAGGTGCCTTCCTTTATGCCCATCAAGATCTCCAACAAAGTCAGAGTATCCGAAGGCTTACTAATCGTGATCTTAGAGTAGAGGGAACCCTTTGAATTCCGTAACCAGCTTCCTGCTGCCTCTCCGGAACGGGCATGTGAAGTACTCACACATTTCTATAACTTGACCGGAAGGCGCGAGGAACGGGTTTTTAGTAATTTATTTTATTGCCTAAGAAGTGAAATTTTCTATCCGTGATAATCAATTAGTTCCACGCCTCGGCCATCTCGGCCTGCACAACCTCGTCCTCTATGCGGATGTACCGCTGAAACGTGCGTAGGCTGGAATGCCCAGTAACCCGCATCAGTACCTCGGGCCGAACACCCCGCTGAAGGCTCAGGGTCACGAACGTTCTGCGGGCTGTGTGACAAGAGATGAGTCGCCACTTCGGGTACACAATCTGCTCCCTAACCCCACCGCGCATCTTGGTGATGCGCACCTCTGTATCTACCCCTGCTCCTTGGCAGACTTCTTTCAGGTAGGCATTGAGCTTTTGGTTTGATATCCTGGGTAAGCGACCTTCATACCGCTGCCAGATGGCCACTGCGTGCTGAGATAGTGGAATCGAGAGCAGAGTGCGGGTCTTCACGGTGTGCACCAACAGCTTGTCACCCACACGCGATTCAGGGCCTAGGTTCATAAGGTCACTGAAGCGTAATCCAGTGTAGCAGCCCAGCAAAAAGATGTCCCGCACACGGGCCAGCCTCTGCGGCCCGTTCCAGGCCTCTAGCGCCGACAGCTCGGCTGGGGTTAGCGCAACTATGGCCACGGCCTCGTGCAGCCTTCTAAAGCGTTTGAAATCGCTACTGGTGGCATACCCTTTGGCCGTTGCCCAACCCAAAAACGTCTTGAGTGTTTTGATGACTTTGCTTTGGGTGTTGCTGGTCAGGTGGCGGGTCTGTAGCAGGTAGGTGTTGAACTGCTCGTAGAACGTGAGCGTAAAGTCAGCCAGCGTTAGGCGTTGTTGCGTTCGGGTTTCGAAGTCGCGCAGATGTCCTTGCACCACCCGATACACAGTCAGGGTTGCAGGGCGGTGGGTCGCCCGACGGCTAGCTATCCATTCGTCATAGAACTGGTGCACCGATTGTAGCACAGGCAGAACCGGAACCACCGATTTTCCGGACTTCTTGTTTGGCTGGGGCCTGCGCTGCTCTAGGGCAGCGTTCACTTGTTCTGGCGTCGGGTCGGCGTCCAGTTCTAGTTTGAGCCGTCGGGTAATGGCATTAACGCGTTCTAGCCGTGCCGTGAGCAGATCGTTGAGCTGCTGGTGGTCTGGGTGGCTACGACGAACTCTGCAGCGCTCGGCATCCCAGTCCTTGGGGTGCAGCTTTTCGCCTGTGTTGATCTTGGTTTTACCCAGCGGGCTAGACCAGAGCACATAAACGATGACCGGGCGATCGACGCCAGTCTTGCGGAGGATGAGTCGAGTATGTGCCATACACTCCTACTACGCGGAGTGTCGGGACGGCATTCGGAGGGTTGAGGCCATTCAAGACCAGAAGTGTACTTTTGAGTATGCGATGGCTGGTGGTGCTGAGCCTTATGCTGGTGTATGCCTTAACGGCATGGCGCATCTGGTTCCCAATTGTGCATTACGAGGTTCAGAAAGCTGACTACATCGCGCAGTGCCAGAACCGCGCGAAACCCCAGCTGCGCTGCGAGGGTAGATGCGCGCTCAGCAGAAAAATGGCTCTGCTTCATCAACAAGATGCGGCCAATAGGGAACCTCAGGCGCTACCTATGGCCGACATCACGCCACACGTAGCACCTGTTAGTGCTGTGCCTGTTACTTTCTATGTTCAGCGCGCACATTTCTCTGCTTTGGCTTTTCAGATAGAAGTTCGAGCTAAGGGCGTGGATGTTCCGCCACCCCGAGTGTAGAGGCGCTTGAGTTTGTCTTCACCTGCTGCAGAGCTGCGGCAGATGTGCGGGCATGTGCCTGCATTGCATCAATCCTCTTTCAACTCACTCCTGCCGCTAGGCGGCAGACACCTCTTATCGTATGAAAATCAGAATCTCGACCTGGATCGTAACGATCCTATTTCTCAACTTTTTGCCCTACAGCCAGGTGGCTGCACAAATCAGTGGAACTGTTCGCAACGATGAAGGACAACCCGTGGCGGGTGCGACAGTTCAAGTGCTCAACTCTCCATCTCAGGCGTTGAGCGCTACCGATGGGACGTTCCGTATAGCTGGGGTTACTGGCTCAACTGTACAGCTCTCGATAAGCAAAGTGGGCTTAGCCTCACAAGTACTTTCGGTCGCTAACCCAACTGAAGGCCTTTCGGTTGTGCTTGCGTCGCGCGAGCGTACGCTCGATGAGGTGGTGATTTCAGCCGACCGCCGCGAGCAGTCGGTGCACCAGTCCACGGCATCGGTCACCGCGCTCAATCCTGCGCGTATTGAAGCCACCCGCACCTGGCAGCTATCCGATCTGCCAGGCCTCGTTCCTAACTACTATTACCAGCAACTCGGCGTCAGCTTTCAGCAGATTCAAAGCATTCGGGGACTACAGGTCTTTAGCGAGAATGCTGCCGTGGCGACCTACATCGATGGTGTGAACAACCTAGACATCATCGCGAATGGTTTACAGTTCACCGACATCGAGCGAATAGAGGTGCTGCGTGGGCCTCAAGGCACCCTCTTTGGCCGGAATGCCATGGGCGGTGTGGTGAACATCGTCACTCGACAGCCAGGGAATACGCCAAGCGGTAATGCTGAACTCAGCTTGGGTAATCTCGGCTTGCGTCGCTATAGTTTTTCGTTTCGATCGCCCATCGTGGCAGATAAACTATTCGTAGGCGTCGCAGCGCTACATACCAAGCAGGAGGGCTATTTGAAGAACGACACGACACTGGCCGTCAATCCACAGCCTGATGCACAAGGTCAGCGCGTGGGAGACGAAACCAGCACCTACGGCAGCCTGACATTAACGTGGCTACCCACAAGCCGCTGGCGCATCACGGCGAATGCCAAGGCACAAATCGACGAATCAAGCAATAGTGGTTTCTATACCTCTGTCGCCAACGATTCGATAGCTCGAGCGAACCCGGATAAGATCTTCTTGGGGCGGATCGCACGCCATCGGCGCAACCTGTTCAACAGTTCGTTTGCAGCCAACTACTACGGCGTAGGCTTCAACTTGTCTTCGGTAACCACCTATCAGCGTATCGGACTGGCCTTTGCAGACCTCGATTTCGGCGGTGGTAACATCTTCTGGAGCTACGGCAGCGACGGACGGATTGGCGGCGAATCAAAACCCCAAGAGGTCGTCACGCAAGAAATCAAGATCACGAGCACCAACCCAACGGCGAAGCTGCAGTACACGGCTGGAGTGTTTGGCTTCTGGCAAAATAGCTTTGAGCCTACAACGAATACGGTGAACAGTAACCCCTTCGGCTTCTTCGGCCCTGTGGTCAACGCAGTGGCGGTGAACGATGGCAGAAACCAAGGCATCGCCATCTATGGCCAGGCCAGTTATGAGGTGCTCGACAAGCTTAGCCTCACAGGGGGGCTACGTTACGACAACGAGAAACGGGAGAGCATAGTGGGATCCGGCGCGATTCTTCCAGGTGTTCCGACCGTTATCTCGAACGAAACATACTCTGGCAGCTACAGCGCACTCTCACCCAAAGTAGCCGTAGCCTACGCATTTGCAGCCAGTGGAAGTGTATTTGCCAGTTACACCCGAGGCTATCGCGCCGGCGGGGTCAACGCTCAGGTGGTACCGTCGGGAGTAAGCCAGACCTTCGATCCCGAATACAGCAACAATTATGAGATAGGCGCAAAATATGCCACCCCAAATCGGACACTGCAGCTGAGCGCAGCCGTCTTCCGCATTGACTGGACCGATCTGCAGTTCTTCAGCCAGGTAGTCCCCGGAACGTTTATTCGTACCAATGTAGGGGATGCGCTCTCGCAAGGCATTGAACTAGAGGTGACGTGGATCCCAGTTCGTGGTTTGCAAGTGGAGCTTGTTGGTGGTTGGAACGACACTGAATACAAGAACTTCAACCTGACGGATTTCTTTGGCCAGCCCGTGCCCGTCACAGGTAATCGGCTATCGAATGCACCGGAGTACACTGGTTTGTTTGCGGCGCAATACAGCGTACCTGTCAGCACTAACTGGCGATTTGTTGCCCGCGGTGAAGTGCGCGCCTTTGGCAAGCAGTTCACCGACATCCAGAATACGCTGGCGCAACCGGCATATAGCTTGGTCAATGCCCGAGTCGGCATCAGTAATGATCGCTTTGATCTCTTTGTATGGGGCCGAAATCTGACCGACGAACGCCCCCTGATTTATGGAACGCCCGACACTGGCTTTAGCCGCAGCAGCATCATTGGTCCGCCTGTGACGTATGGTGTTACCCTAACGACTCGCTTCTAACTTCTTTCACTGCGTCAGGTGGCGGTTATCGCCACCTGATTGCCTTTAACTTCTCATTACATGAATAAAACGCTCTTGTTTCTAATCTGTGTGTTGCTCGGCACCACTTCTGCCGCCCAACATGCACCCAGCGAGGCTCACAATAAAGTCTTGTTTGATGCGGTCGGAATGCCCTCGACAGTCGTTCGAACGATCGGTATTCTCGTGTACCCCGGTTGCAACGACCTGGATTTCATGGGCCCGCGCTATGTGCTTGGGCAATACATGGGGGCTAAGACAATGCTCATCGCCACTCGGCCGGGACCGATTCGCACTGTCATGGGTGTTACCATCGTGCCGGATACCGTGATGGACTTGGTGACCCAGCTAGACGTGCTGGTGGTTCCAGGTGGGGCGCAAGGCACAATTGACGTAGCCAAAGATCAGCGTGTGTTGACATGGCTGCGGAAGATCGATGCCCAGACGCAGATTACTTCAAGCGTCTGTACCGGAGCTTGGGTGCTCGGGGCTGCGGGCCTACTGAATGGAAAGCAGGTAAGCACCAACTGGTATCGGGCCGCCGAAACTATGCCGCAGTTTGGCGCGACCTACACCGGAGAGCGCTTCACGCATGACGGCAAGTACTGGACGGCCGCTGGCGTGACAGCAGGCCTCGACATGAGCCTAGCCCTGCTACGGCATCTGTGGAGTGAGCCGTACGCCCAAGCAGTCATGCTTGATATGGAATACGATCCGGCACCGCCATTTGTCGGTGGCAGTCCAAAGCGAAGCCCGAAACCAGTTCTTGACCTGATGCAGACGATGTACGATATGGGCTTGAGGGAGCAGCTACTGCAGCTTAGGCGGTAACAAAATTCGGCACGGTGCGAATCAGACGACCTCTGCATCCTAGATGGCCGCCTGAGTTAAGGACTACCCCGACTACTCCCCCGACCCCACGCAAAAGCCCCTCAGTGTGAGGGGCTTCTTCGTTTCTGGCGGTCCGGACGGGGCTCGAACCCGCGACCTCCAACGTGACAGGCTGGCATTCTAACCAACTGAACTACCGGACCATTTCCCAAACGGGAGCGCAAAGATAGCAGGGGCGGCGAAACCCTGCAAACTTTTCGGTTCTTGCCGCCGCTTCTGCACTGCCTCGCGATGGCCTCCTTTGCTCCCCTCGGCGACCTCCCCCTACCGGCCCCGCTGGCCCGGCTCACCCCCCCGCGCCCCTGGCCCTGGGTACTAGGCCTGTTTCTGCTAGCCGCTGGCCTCACCGCCTGGCAACAGCTGGCCCTGGGCAACCTGAACAACTACCTGGTGTTCACCCGGCCGCTGCTGCTGTTTTTCGAGGGGCGCGACCCCTACAGCACGTGGACGCACAGCTACTTCATCGACGGCTTTCGCTACAGCCCCACGTTCATGTTTGTGGTGGGTTGGATGTCGTACGTGCCCAACTGGCTGGGGGTGCTGGTGTGGAACGCGCTCAATGCCGTGGCGCTGGCCACCGCGCTGCGGCGGGTGCTTAGCACGCCGCAGGCCCTGTGGTGGGGCAGCCTATTTGTGCTGCTCGAGGCCATCACCTCGATGCAGAACCTGCAGAGCAACTGCCTGCTGGCCGGACTCATGATCCACGGCGCGGCCGACGCCCGCAGCGACCGCCCCCTGCGCGCCGCGCTCTGGATCGGGCTGGCGGCGTATATCAAAATCTACGGCATCGCGGTGGCGGCGCTCTTCATTATGCGGCCCTCGCGCTGGCGGGCCTATGCGGCGCTGGCCGTGATAGGCGTGCTGCTGGCGCTGGTGCCCCTGCTGGGCACGGGTGGCGACGTAGCCGCCGCCATCGCCCTCTACCGCCAGTGGCTGGCCGGGGTGAGCACCTACACCACCGCCATTCAGCTGTCGGCGATGGGCATGGTGCAGGCGTGGACGGGGGTGCAGCTACCCTACCGCGAGGTGCAAGTGGCCGCCCTGGCGCTGACCGTCGCTCCGCTGCTGCTTCGGTGGCGGCTGTGGTCGAACGCCGCGTGGGCCGTGAGCGGACTGGCCCTGCTGATGGTGTATGTGGTGGTGTTCAACCAAGTGGCCGAATCGCCGGTGTACATCATCGCTATGTGTGGGATTCTGCTCATGCTGACCACCCCACGGGTGAGCTGGGCAGAAGTGGCCATTGCCGTGCTGGCCTGGGTGCTCACTAGCCTACTCACCACCGACCTGCTGCCCGTAAGCGAGCGCAAGCTGTGGTATGAACCCCTCAAGCTCAAGGTGCTGCCCGTTTTATTGGCTTGGATCGCGCTACAGGTGCGCCTGTGGCGCTGGCCGCTCGAGCCAACGGACGAGAATCGGCCGCGTCCATCGCCCGCGGCACAGACGGGAGCGTAGCAGGGGATTTAGACGCCGGAGCGGGCTCGGCTGTGCCGTGAGTCGCTGGACGCAGGGGGAGCGAAATGTGCAGCTGCGTGCCGCCCTTGGGCAGGGTAGTCACCTGAAAGTCGGCGCCGATGCCCGCCGCGCGCAGGGCCATCGAACGCAGGCCGATGCCGGGCGAACGCTCGGCTTCGGCAGGCAGCCCCCGGCCGTCGTCTGCTACGGCAATCTCAAGTGCGTGCTCTAGAAAGAGGAAGTTGACGGTGGCCTTCTGCGCGCCCGAGTGTTTGACGATGTTGCTCAGCGCCTCTTGTAGGATGCGGTAGAGGTTGGTCTCTACGTCGGGTGGCAGGCGGCGCTTTTCTCCGATTCGGCTAACGGTGAACTCGATGCTGCTGGCTTTGCGTAGGCGGCGAGCGAGGTCTTCGATCGCATTGAATACGCCAAAATCGCCTAGCGCCTGGGGGCGGGCTTTGTGCATCACATGCCGCAGCTGCTGGCTGAGGTCGTGGGCGATGTCGGTGAGCTCGGCTAACTCGTGGCGCAAGCCGGCCACGCGCTGTGTGCGTTCGGCAGCGGCGGCCAAGCGGCGGCTGAGCAGCAGCAGTTGCTGGCCCACATTGTCGTGCAGCTCGAGGGCCAATTGCGCGAGCGTGTGCTCATAGGCCGCGAGAAACTCGAAATAACTGGTGGTCAGCAGCTGGGGGTTGCGCGCATGAATATGTCCGTTCGGGGGCTCTGATTGCTCACTTACTTCATGCTGAATGGCTCCCCAATTGATCAGGCGGTCAGCTTCGTCATAGATCGGAAACACGATCCACTCCATCTGAAAAGGGGTGCCGTCGCGGCGGTAGTTCACCGTAGCGCCGTACCAGGGCTGCCGGGTGAGCAGGCTGTTTTTCAGGTCGGCCAAGACGATGGGGTCGGTGAGTGGGCCCTGCAGCTGCTTTGGGCTGCGGCCGATCAGCTCGTGCGTTCGATAGCCTGTCATCCGGCAGAGCTCTGGATTCACATACACGAACACCGGCTCTAGGCCGGTGGTGGTGATGCTGACGCCCGCCGGGTAGTCGTCTAGGAACTTAGGGTTAGCAAAGAGTTGGCTCGCGTACATGGTCCAGTGCTACTCCACCAGCAAGCGGGAAGTAGAAAGCCAAGTTTGTTCCGTCCGAAACGGGAAACAATGCAAAAAATCATGGATTTATGTGATATAAACAAGTCACTTCGTCTATAGGCATTTTCATAGATAGATACCATCTGTTGGGGGGATACGAACAGGGTAATAGGTAACGATATATATGGCTATCAATGTGTTAGGCACACGTATCTAGCAGCCCGAGCACCTAATTATTACGCAATCATTGATAGCTCACTGAAAAGACGTATGTGGTCCAGCTGTAAAATCAGGCGGTATTATTTCCAAAAATCAAGGCTTTATCCACACATACACTGCCAAACCGTGCTATTCATAGAAGAAGTACCGTAGCTATTTACAGGTAAAAACGGACCTCTTACGCAGGAATAATGACAAGCAGGCTTGAAACCTTTTCTAACTTATTAGTGCTGTCCTTTCGACACTACCGATCTCCTTCTCACTATACTCGAACTAAACCATGAAACCAGATACGAAACACCGCATCGTCGTGGTAGACGACCATACCGTGTCGCGCGCCGGCATCGTGTACTTGCTCTCGATGATTCCTACAGCCACGTGCGTGGGCGAAGCCTGGGACCACGGCTCTGCCCTAGCTGTAGTAAAGGCCCAAGCCCCTGACATCGTACTTATGGACATCAAGCTGGGCGAGAGCAACGGCATCGCGGTGACCCGCGAGCTGAAGCAGCAGTGGCCCGGGCTAATCGTGGTGGCACTGACCATGTGCGACGAGCTCGAATACATCGTGCAGATGGAGGTGGCCGGCGCCTCGGGCTATCTGCTCAAAACATGCAGCACGGCCGAGCTGCAAGACGCCATCCTGCGCGTGACCTCGGGGCGTAAGGCCTTTTCGTCTGAACTGACCGAGACCTTCCTGCGGCGGGGGCAGCCGTCACGGGCTGGCGCGATGGGGCATGGCAGCGATGGTAGGAACCGCAACTACAGGATCAGCAAGCGCGAAAAAGAGATCATCTCGTGTGTGTCGCGCGAAATGTCGAACAAGCAGATCGCCGATGTGCTCTTCATCAGTCCGCGCACGGTGGAGAATCACAAACGCAACCTGTTTCAGAAGCTAGGGGTGAAAAACAGCGTGGGTCTGCTGCGCAAGTCGCTCGAGCTGAATCTGGTCTAAGATTATCGTGCGTTAGGATTGTCACTGCTACGTATGGGATAGGGTGACAGATTTCTACCCACACATACCAATGAAAAGCCCGAGCGAATGCTCGGGCTTTTGAATTTTGGCGAAACGCAGTCAGCTTACTCGGCTTCGATGGGCTCAATGAGGGTAATCTTCGAGGTGTTGCCATTGTCGTCTTGCAAGCGAATGGGCGTTACCCAGATGCGCATGTGCTCGGCGCGCTTGTTCACCACGGTCCACTCGGCTTGGGGCTCTTCCACGCCCGAAATAAACGCATCATGAATGCCGGCGGCCACCGCACGGTAGCTCTCGGGCACCACCACAGTGAAGTGCTGGCCCAGCAGTTCGCTGCGGTCGTAGCCGTACAGCTGGCAGTAGGCCTGGTTTACATCCACGAAGTAGCCGTGGCTATCGGTGTGGCATACGGCCAGCTGCAGCTGCGCCAGCAGGTCTTCGGCCCAGG
>VYLV01000077.1_pt1 | contig 14435 bp, 18 predicted proteins | sample 5114191 | NCBI WGS metagenome assembly VYLV01 (sample SAMN12291782, study PRJNA351875) | freshwater metagenome | isolation source: freshwater lake | place: USA: Michigan, Little Long Lake | collected 2013-08-08 | reverse complement strand
GGCGATTTTTGTCAATTGTTTTCGATCTAGAGCGAACTAATCAATTAAATCTCTTGCCAGATAAGGATTTAGTCGATTTATGCCACCCTATCGAACCATAACAAGTAACGAAGAGCCGGAACTCTTTCCACGGAGATAATCCTTAAGAGTAAAGTTAAAGTCCCTTTCCGCAACACAATCAAGATGTCTTGTCTAACAACGCTTTACCAATAAAGCTTAGAGGAAATCCGAACTAGGGAAGCATTCGGAAGTCTGTGCCAGATGGTGTCTCGATGCGGTAGTCTCTACTTGCGTCGCCTAAATTGGTCTAGGCAAGCTCCGTCGCTTTTAGGGCGGGGTGACAACTATTTACTGGGAGGGTTAGAAGCGGAAGGACTGCGATCGATCACCTGATCGATTAAACCATAGTCTAGGGCTTCTTCGGCGGACATAAAGAAATCCCTTTCCGTATCCTCGGCGATGAGGTCGAGAGGTTTACCCGTATGACTAGCTAGGTGTTCATTGAGTAATTGTTTGAGATAGAGAATTTCTTTGGCCTGAATTTCGATATCGGTGGCCTGACCTTGGGCGCCGCCGAGGGGTTGGTGAATCATGATCCGCGAGTTGGGTAGGCTCATTCTTTTGCCCGGTTTGCCGGCACTGAGGAGAAAAGCCCCCATACTGGCAGCTAAACCAATACAAATGGTGCTGACATCGGGACGGATTTGATTCATGGTGTCAAAAATCCCTAATCCGGCCGAAACGGAACCCCCGGGGGAGTTGATATACAAGTAAATATCTTTTTCGGGGTCTTCTGCTTCTAGAAAGAGCAATTGGGCGACGATTAGGTTAGCCAGGTCGCTGGTTACTTCTTGTCCCAAAAAGACGATTCTTTCCCGGAGTAGTCGGGAGTAGATATCGAAGGCGCGTTCGCCCCGGCCTGTGGTTTCAATAACGGTAGGAATCATTGCGCTTTCTTGTCTTGCTGCTGCGGTTAGTTTTTTTGATTGTAACCTAGGGAATGGGGGATAGGGATTAGGGAAAGTGGGGAAGTATTTTCAGTGAACAGTGAACAGTGAACAGTAATCAGTAATCAGTGAACTGAAAACTCAGATCTGATAACAAGGGCCGAATCTAAGACCTAATTGGTTAAGCTAAAAGCTTTGATGTGCTTAGTTTCCAACCTTCTTTTTAGGTAGGAGAATGTCAGATTCTGTCTTTTGCCCCCCAACCCCCCCCCCCACGTCGGGGGGGGTTGGGGTAGGGTTGCCTCTTGCCTTCAGAAGCTGATAACTGATTCAAGGCTGACGACCGAGGACTAACACCTAACCCCCAACAGCTAACGGCTAAAAATAATCTTCTCGATGGCATCTAGGGCGGTTTCTAGGTCATCGTTGACGATTTGATAGGGGAATTCCTCGCTGGCGGCTAATTCTTCTTGGGCGCGCTCTAGACGGCGGGCGATCGCTGTTTCGGCATCTTTGCCCCGGCCGCGCAAACGACGTTCTAATTCCTCGAAACTGGGGGGTAGGATAAAGATTCTCCTCGCTTCGGGGAAGCTTTGACAGACCTGTCTGGCTCCCTCTAATTCGATTTCTAGAATTACGGTCTGGCCTGTTGCTAATTGAGCGGCGATCGCTGATTGGGGTGTCCCATAGTAGTTGCCCGCGTATTCGGCCGATTCCAGAAATTGTCCAGCTGCCATTTTCTCCTCGAAACTGGGACGGTCGAGAAAGTAGTAATCTTCCCCCTCAATTTCACCCGGTCGAGGTGGGCGCGTAGTGGCGGATACGGACAGGTAGAGGTTAGGGAAACGAGTTAGTAAATGCCGGACTAGCGTACCCTTGCCCACGCCGCTAGGGCCAGTAATGACAATTAATTGACCGGGTTGCATGGGGTTAATAACTTAGTTGCTACTATTAACAGGCGCTTCCTTGTTGACCACGAAACGGTGAGCCACGGTTTCTGGTTGAATGGCCGACAGCACTACATGACTAGAATCGGTGATGATCACCGCACGAGTCCGTCTTCCATAGGTAGCATCGATTAAACAGCCTTTATCCCGAGCATCACTGATGATGCGTTTGATAGGAGCAGATTCCGGGCTAACGATGGCGATAACCCGATTAGCGGAAACAATATTACCGAAGCCGATGTTGATCAGTTGTATATCCATAAGTTAACAAAGGTGCAGTCCTTTGTACAAAAGAGTGTGGAGGTATGATTACAATGTTATCGAGAAAGATTTAGCCTTACAACGCTAAAAATAACATTCTTAATCACATTTTAGTATTTTTTCAGGTTTTTTGCGATTTTAATTAAATTTGTTTACACGAGTCTCTATCTTAGGGAATAAAAAGGCAAAAGTCGGGAAAATTAGGGAATTTTGAGGGTCTGGGGTGATGGGGTGTGGGGTGCGGGGAGCTTTTTTTCAGTGATCAGTAAACAGTAAACAGTAATCAGTGAACTGAAAACTCACATCTGATAACTGACGACCGATCACTGATCACTGTGAAGAATGTCCCCAGCAATGGCATGATAATTATGGTAACTAATAAGTATTCTCTATCCTTGGTGGGTGCGTTAGACTATGGGTTTTGCTGATCTATCGATCGCTGATATTGCGGCAGAGTACGATCTGGCCGATGAATCTGTGTTGTCACTTTGCGACCAATTAGGCATCTCCTATAAAGATCGGCAGACTAATCTCGCCCTAGAAGATGCTAAAGCAATTATCTCACTGATTTTATCCCAACGCTCAGGAGTAACCGCCTCGAAAACGGAAACGTCCCCTTGACTTTATTCCCAACTGCGATCTTCTCGGTGTCCGTGATCACTTAGAATCGATCGATACCCTCCCAGAGGAGAAAATTTTTTAGTCACCTTAAAATCCCCTTTCTTGGAACAATTGCGAGTAGGAGAACAATGATCAAACGTTTGATTGTGGCAGCGATCGCTGTAGTCTTTTTTGTATTACAATTCAATCTTAACGGCGCTAGTGCCTTAGAACTCGATCAAGAAACCCTCACCATCACCCTCAATGATGCGGGGGGATCGGTGACTTTGACTTCCGAGCAAGCGACGGAAGGACAGAAACTTTTTGTCGCCAATTGTACTAAGTGCCACCTGCAAGGTAAAACCAAAACTAATAATAATGTCAGTTTGGGTCTGGCCGATCTGGCAAAAGCGGAACCCCCCAGAGATAATCTGTTAGCATTGATTGATTATCTAGAACATCCCACCAGTTACGATGGTGAAGATGATCTGAGCGAATTCCATCCCAATGTTAGCCGTCCCGATATCTTCCCAGAATTACGCAATCTGACCGAAGATGATGTGTATAACGTCGCCGCTTATCTGTTGGTTGCTCCCCGTCTAGACGAGCGCTGGGGTGGGACAATTTACTTCTAAATTGCACTCCATATATCCCTCAATCCCTCTAGATTTCTAGGGGGATTTTTGATTAGACAGCAAATAGTTGTAAAAATTCTTTGAGTTCATTTAATACCTCATGCTCAAAGTTCCAAATATCTTTTTTGGTTAAAGCATGGGATAAATTACAATATTTCTTAGCCTCTCTTTTTTCATTCTGTGATGGTGTATCTTCCCTGATATAGTTTTGAATCCACAATTTATCAATTTTTTTACGATTTATATCAATATTTTTTTGTGCAAGACAGGATCGCCAAGCTTCTACACAATCAGCATGGGGAGAATATTGGGTTTTAATTTCTCTCAACACTGTCTCTAGTTCCCCCTGTTCATTAACATGAAGAAAATGACAACCTATTTGAGTATTCGTAGAAGCATTTAATTGAAATAGCTTTTGGGTATCATCTATCCTGGCTGCTTCTCTAAAAACTCTTTGAATACATTGACTAACCAGAGCAAGTCTTTCTTGTCTGGTTTGTTCATCTAAATCTAAAACAATACCTATCTTTTGAATATCATCTTTGAGCAAGGTGTTATTAAGTCGTTTCAGTCGTTGTTCAAGGCTACGATAATTTTCTCGTTCTATTCCGTCTAGAATATAAAATTCAACAATAGTTATCGTTAGATGAGTCGATTCATTAATATGCTCAATAATAGCTCGTAAAAAAGCCTGATCATCTTGACTCTCAACAATCATTACATTAGCCACGATTCTACTCACCTCTGATTCGATCATTGTGCTTGAGAGCATAATCTAAGATATCTAATTCACTTTTAATACCGATAATTTTATCAGTTCTGGGACTTCTGGCTAGTTCAAAATAGGCTCCCTGTTCTGGATAATATTCTAACCCCACATCGGCAAAAGCTTGGATCATCTCTAAACTATGGGTTGTGGCAAAAATTTGGCTATCTAGTTCCATAGCTAATCGGAATAAAGTTTTCCAAATATCTGGGTAAGCAGTATAGTGAAGACCATTTTCTATTTGATCGATAAAAATAATTTTTTGCGGATTAAGCAGCAGAGTAATAATTATCTCTATCAGACGATTAATAGCTTCACCAAAAAGAGATATGGTTAAGCGTTTTGTCTCTTTTCTTTTCAGATATAAATTTGGTTCACCCAGAAAAAAACTTTCTATTTTTTCAATAGACGGATCGAGAATTTGTAGAGCTTTTAGCACTTCTTCTTCCTGTTCATTAAAAACTATTTTAGTATAGGACTCGCTCAATTCTTTCAAAGATTTATTGACAGATGCGGCAATGATTGCTGGTTCCTCATCACCCGCATCAGGTAAAGCTAGTATTCCCTCAGAACTAGCAATTAAAAAATAGTTCAGTTGACTATCTTTTGAGTCATTCTCAGGGTCAAAAATTGTTTGTATATTTAAGATAGAAATAACCGATTTATTTTTAGCGATAAAATTATATAATTGTTGCCAATCTTCAGGGCGACCTAGAAGACTATCTTTAAGAGAATCGGAAATCGATATTTTTACCAATTTATCTCCTTGGTTAGATTGGGAGCCTTTTAACTCAATAATATTTTTTCTATCAAGATTGAATAATAAATTATCCCAAGCATTTTTAGGAATAGTCGTAACAACTGCTAAAGATTCCTTACGAATGATTCCTCTGATGTAGGGATGAATAGTATTTGGATAGGGATAACTATATAAAAATATTGCCTCTAACAAGGCGGTTTTCCCTGAATTGTTTTTGCCACTAATTAAATTAACTCGCTCAAAACCTTCAATTTTGGTATGCTCAAAACATCTAAAATTACTAATTTCAATATCCTTAATCATGTTGACCTCTGGGCTGGATAAGCATAAACTTAGGGGTAGGAATGACCCTGGCGAGATGGGGATTTTTTTACTTAATTCTAGACGAGAATCGCCTCAAACTCTCAAAACGTTGACTATCCCTGACGGAAACTGCCGCCCTAAGAGATAATAGAGACAGGGATTTATTTACATTTCTTCATCATGGCTAGAGACTTACGAGGATTTATTAAGCTTTTAGAAGATCGTGGGCAATTACGCCGCATTAGTGCATCGGTCTCTGCCGATTTAGAAATTGCCGAGATCGCTAATCGGATGCTACAGGTGGGGGGACCGGCCCTACTGTTTGAAAACGTGCAAGGAGCAGAGTTTCCCGTCGCTATTAACCTGATGGGAACGGTAGAACGCATCTGTTGGGCGATGAACCTGAATAAACCCGAAGAATTGGAAGATTTAGGCAAAAAACTCGCCCTGTTGCAACAACCGAAACCCCCGAAAAAACTCTCCCAAGCGATCGATTTTGGTAAAGTTTTATTTGATGTGCTGAAAGCCAAACCCAACCGTAACTTTTTCCCTGCCTGTCAACAGGTAATTTTAGAAGGGGATGAAGTAGATTTAAAGAAAATTCCGATGATTCGCCCCTATCCGGGGGATGCAGGCCAGATTATCACCCTAGGGCTAGTAATTACTAAAGATTGCGAAACGGGAACCCCTAACGTCGGTGTCTATCGCTTACAGCTACAGTCTCACAATACCATGACCGTCCACTGGTTATCCGTGCGCGGTGGGGCGCGTCACCTGCGAAAAGCGGCACAAATGGGCAAAAAATTGGAAATAGCCATCGCTTTAGGGGTTGATCCTCTGATTATCATGGCCGCCGCCACTCCTATCCCCGTAGATCTCTCAGAATGGCTGTTTGCGGGATTGTACGGCGGTTCCGGGGTACAGTTAGCCAAGTGTAAAACCCTCGCTTTGGAAGTGCCGGCCGACTCAGAAATCGTCCTGGAAGGAACAATTACTCCCGGAGAGGTATTGCCAGATGGACCCTTTGGTGATCACATGGGTTACTATGGCGGTGTGGAAGATTCACCCCTGATTCATTTCCACTGCATGACCCATCGTCGCGACCCCATTTATTTAACCACTTTTAGCGGTCGTCCTCCCAAGGAAGAAGCGATGATGGCTATCGCTCTTAATCGTATTTATACACCGATTTTACGGCAACAGGTGTCGGAAATCAGGGATTTTTTCCTACCTATGGAGGCTTTAAGCTATAAAGCGGCGATTATCTCCATTGATAAAGCCTATCCTGGACAAGCGCGGCGAGCGGCCTTAGCTTTTTGGAGTGCCTTACCCCAGTTCACCTATACTAAATTTGTCATCGTCGTCGATAAGGAGATTAATATTCGCGACCCCCGGCAAGTGGTTTGGGCAATTAGTTCTAAAGTGGATCCGGTTCGCGATGTGTTTATTCTCCCGGAAACCCCCTTTGATAGCCTCGATTTTGCCAGCGAAAAGGTCGGTTTGGGGGGGAGAATGGGAATTGATGCCACCACTAAAATGTATCCCGAAACTGACCACGAATGGGGGGAACCTTTGGAGTCGGATCCTGCCATGGCACTCAAGGTTTCCCAACGCTGGTTGGAATACGGTTTAATCGATATTAATTTACAAGAAGTGGATGCCAATAAGTTTGGCTACGAAATGTAGATTTAACCGACTAAATAGTCAATAGCTTATCTTGTCCCTAAATCTCAAAAAAATCGGGCTAGAAATATCTTCTAACCCGATATTACTGATTAAATTCTCGACTTAGTAAGCGTCCTGTAGTTCGTAGAATTCGGGAGAAACGTAATCTTTGCGTAGAGGCCAACCGACCCAATCTTCCGGCATTAAAATCCGTTTCAGGTGGGGATGTCCTTCATAAATAATGCCGAACATATCATAACTTTCTCGTTCTTGCCAGTCAGCTGCTTTCCAAATCCAGTAAACCGAGGCAACTCTGGGATTATCTCTGGGAAGAAAGACTTTTAAGCGCACTTCCACGGGACTATCGACATTATCGGTTACTTTGACTAGATGATAGAAACTAACTAATTCTTTCCCCGGTCCCAAATCGTAAGCACCCTGACATTGGAGATAATTAAAACCATAAGCGTATAAAGCAGTGGCCAGAGGAATTAAAAAGTCTGCTTCTACTTTAATCAATTCCACACCACTATGGTCAGCTTCTAAAGCTTGATGATCAAAACCATTTTCGCTTAACCAAATCGAAGTGGGGCCAGCTTGCACAATAGCTGTCGTTTCTTCAGTCATTTAGATTTCTTCCTTTTGTTTCGTGGTCAAAAGAGCGGGGGGAACAGGCATACCGGTGGCTTCTAGTAACTCTTTCGGAGGTGCTTGACGGGTGGCCGATTGCAGATATTTACCCGTAAGAATCGGTTCCGTGGCCTGCATTTTGTGGGTGGTGCTGTAATAACGATTGGTTTGCTGGAGGACAGTCCCGCGTTCTTGAATAGATTCGTTAGCGACTTTTTTCCGCAGTTTAATAATCGCGTCGATAATCGCTTCCGGACGGGGGGGACAACCGGGTATATAGACATCCACGGGGATAAGTTTATCTACCCCTCTAACCGCAGTGGTGGAGTCACTGCTGAACATTCCCCCCGTAATCGTACAGGCACCCATGGCGATAACGTATTTAGGTTCCGGCATTTCTTCATACAGACGCACCAAAGCGGGGGCCATTTTCATGGTGACTGTACCAGCAGTGATGATTAAATCGGCTTGCCGGGGACTAGAACGGGGAACTAAACCAAAGCGATCGAAATCAAAACGGGAACCAATCAAGGCTGCGAACTCGATAAAACAGCAAGCTGTACCGTATAGCATCGGCCAAAGACTTGACAAACGCGCCCAGTTATACAGGTCATCAACGGTGGTAAGGATGACATTTTCCGATAAATCCTGGGTAACTTTAGTGCGTTCGATGGGATTGAGGATTTTTTCGCTTTGTTGTTCGATAATTTGCTTAAATTCGCTGGTAGGGTTGGGACTCATCGGGTTATCCTCTCATGAAAAGTCAAAAATAAGGAAAATTATGGCTGTTATGACCATTCTAAGGCTCCTTTCCGCCAAGCATAGACGAGAGCAACCACAAGGATAGCAATAAAGATCAGTGCTTCTACAAAAGCTAATAGGCCCAATTGATTGAAAGCTACTGCCCAAGGGTAGAGAAAGACGGTTTCCACGTCAAAAACCACGAAAACGAGGGCAAACATATAATAACGAATGTTAAACTGAATCCAAGCACCGCCGATCGGTTCCATCCCCGATTCATAAGTGGTGCGTCTTTCCGGACCACCACCACTAGGCCGCAGGACTTTGGAGGCCGTTAGGGATAGGATTGGTACTAAACTGCAAGCGAGCAGAAATCCTAGAAAATACTCGTAACCTTTGAGGACAAACACTGGGTTTTTTTTCTCCTTATTCGCTATCGACAGGGGAAGTTGTCGGCATCTCTATGGCTACTTATTATAGAGGCTTTAGCAACCCGTCTCCTTCTCAAAAGCAGCATTGAGGATGTCAACTAGATTGCTCGTTAAGATTGTACGGGAGTGCTGGAGTTGCCAGTTCGAGCATTTGTACTAAAATTTCCGACAGGCAGTCTAAATTAGGAGCCGACCAAAGCAGCGATCGCACTAAGAGGAGAGGGTCTGGTATGGGGATAAATGTAAAAATTTATTAAATTGTAGCGTATGATACAGTCTGGTGGGGGGTAGAGTGCATATTGGTCACTATCTGCAACTAAACAGGAGAGTAAAGCCATGCCTACTTACTACGGTACAGATTCCGCAAACTCCTACAACTATACGGGAAGTGAACAACTTTATGCCTATGGTTATGGTGGCAATGATACCATCTGGGGCAATACCAACAATGATTATATTGACGGTGGCGACGGCAACGATTCTCTTTATGGATGGTCGGGAAATGATATCTTATGGGGAGGGAATGGCAACGATTATTTAGATGGGGGAACTGGCAACGATTATCTGTATGGAGAATCGGGAAATGATACCTTATTAGGGGGATCAGGGAGTGATTATCTAAGTGGTGGTGGTGATAATGATCGCTTAACCGGCTCTACATCTCGATCTTTTAACAGCAATGAGTATGACACCTTGGTTGGAGGGTCTGGATGGGACTGGGACGTTTTTGTACTAGGTGAAAGTGCTGGCAACTATTATCAAGGTGCTGGCTATGCCATTATTACTGACTATAACGGGGCAACCGATTATATTCAAATTAAGAATACTGGTTCACTTAGCCTATCGTATGCAAATTTGGGGTTTGGTAGTTCTGCTTCAGATACAGCCATCTATCAAAGCGGTGACTTAATTGGAGTCGTTCAAGATAACACCAGTATTGCGTTAACCAGTTATTACTTTCAATTTGTTTAGCATCGCCTCGTAGGTTGGTTTCTATAAAAAAAACGAGTTTCTTTAAGAAACCCGTTTTTTTTGATCGCTAATGCTTACTCCTAAATTGCTCGACAAAACATAATAAATATCCTCTTTATTCAGTCAGAAGTATTTTCTTGCCAAATAGCCAAGGCCATTTGATGAACAAATCGCCAAGGTAGATGATGCTGACGGGCAATAGCGGCACAATCTTCGTATTCTGGTTGTACGGTAATCGGTTGATTAATTGACTCTTTGTAGGCAACTTTTAGCCGAATTTGACCATAGACAGTATCGATCGATTGTATCTCTCTTTTTAAGATTAATCGCTCTTGAATCGTCCTTCTAATGCCTAAAGTTGTGGTTTCTTGAAAGATCATATTTTCACAAATAGCAATTTTATCCAAGCCACAAATTACTGTCAAAAGTATTCCCAAACGAGATTTTTTCATAGTAATTGCTTGACTAAATACATCCAAGACCCCCGCTTGTAATAAAGCCTCGCTTAAGTAGGCGATCGCTTGCGGATTTAAGTCATCAATTTGAGTTTCTAAAACTGCCACAGTTTCGATTTCATCTAGCTTTTCTGGTTCTTTTTTCCCTAACCAAAGCCGGACAAGATTGGGAATCGGTAAATCTTTTGTCCCTGCCCCTAAACCGACCTTTTCTAACTGCATTTTGGGCGGTTTACCGAAACTTTTAGCTAAAGTTGTCACAATAGCTGCCCCCGTGGGTGTTACTAACTCCGCTGCGATGCCATTACTATAAATTGGTACTTGTCGATTACTTAACAATTGTACTACTGCTGGCACGGGAACCGGTAAACGACCATGGGCGGCCTGAACTGTACCGCCGCCGGTGGGTAGAGAAGAACAGTATAATTCACTCACCGATAGCCAATCCAAACCCAAACAAGTCCCAACGATATCAATAATGGCATCGGTTGCCCCCACTTCGTGAAAATGCACCTTTTCTGGCGCGATCCCGTGAACGGCTCCCTCTGCGATCGCAAGTTGTTGAAAAACCGCTAAACTCCATTCTTGGACTTTCTGGGGTAAATTTGCCTGTTTGATTAAATTTTCAATCTCCGGTAAATGGCGAGCGGGGGTATGATGGTGATGGTGGTGATGATGAGCGCACTTCTCGGCAGTGACATCGACGTGAACCTTAGTAGCAATTTGACCGCGACGATGCACTTTTTCGGCCCTTAACTGATATTCATCCTCAATTCCTAAAGTTTTTAGTTGTGCAATCAGGTATTCTAAGGGGACTCCTAAATCTACTAATGCCCCTAAACACATATCCCCGGCGATTCCCGTGGGACAATCCCAATAGGCGACGATTTTGCTATCATGGCTACTATTTACTCTCTCCATCCCGAAAATCCCCAGCAACGTTCTATCCAAGAAATCTGTCATGCCCTTAAAAATGGGGCAATTATGCTTTATCCTACCGATACTGTCTATGCGATCGGTTGCGATCTCAATGTGAAATCTGCCGTCGAACGAGTTCGCCAAATCAAGCAACTATCTAATGATAAACCCTTGACGTTTCTCTGTTCTTCTTTGTCGAATATTTCCGAGTACGCAGTGGTCAGCGATCATGCCTATAAGATTATGCGACGAGTCATACCCGGTCCCTACACTTTTCTCTTACCGGCGACTAAATTAGTGCCGAAAGTGGTGATGAATCCAAAGCGGAAAACCACTGGTATCCGGGTTCCCGATCACGTTATCTGTCGCACTATTCTCGAAACCCTAGAAAATCCCATTATCTCTAGTTCTGCCCATCTTCCCGATCAGGAGGGGGATTTTCCCACCAAGGGATTAGAATCCGCTAGGTTATTCGATGCCCTCGATCATATCGTTGATTTAATTATCGAAGATGGTTCTGCTCCCGGTTCGGAAGTGTCAACAATTGTTGATTTTACCGGCGATCAACCGGATATCGTGCGTCAGGGTTTGGGTTGGCCGGAATTACAACAATGGTTATAACGAAGGCACTCATGCACTCATGCACTCATGCACTCATGCAAAAGGCCGCTTTTTGCTCCCCACACCCCACACCCCACACCCCACACCCCATACCCCACACCCCACACCCGACACCCCACACCCCACACCCCACACCCCACAACTTCCCACTTGCCACTGATAACTGATAACTGATAACTGATAACTGTATCGGTTATTGCGACTTTTTATTTCCTGAAAACCGCCTTGTGGAAGTCAAGTTAGTTGCTTAAGATGGAGATAATCGCAGTCAGAGAAAACCTCTCAAGGAAATTATTACTATGGCTTTCACTCTTTATTCTCCCTTCCTAGAAATTAATTCTGTCCAACGTCAAATCGATCAACTTTTTCAAGAAGTATTACCGACAACTTCATTGGTATCTCGTCCCCCGGTGGAAATCTCCGTTAACGAGGATTCCGTGGAATTAAAAATCGAATTACCCGGTATGGATATTAAAGATATCGATGTGGAGGTTAGCAAGCAAATGGTGGCTATTAATGGGCAACGTGAATGCGCTGCCGAGGTAAAAGACAGCGAATTTTATTATGGTAAATTTAGTCGCTTGATTACCCTGCCAGTAGAGGTGCAAAATAGCCAAGTTACCGCTAACTATCAAGACGGTATTCTTTATCTCACCCTCCCGAAAGCGGCGGCAGAAAAAAATAAAGTGGTTAAAGTTAATCTTGGTTAGATGAGAAAAAGACTGGAGAAATTCTCCAGTCTTTGGTTTTATTTGTAGTCGCTAACTGTTAATGGAGTTCTTTGCCATTTAGGTTGACGGGACGGGGTTGAATAACACCAAAACCGCCGTGATTGCGTTGATAGATAACGTTGATTTCGTTAGTGTCTTTGTTGCAGAACATAAAGAAATCGTGATCGACTAATTGCAATTGTGTTAGTGCTTCCTCAATAGTCATCGGTGGCATGGCAAAGTATTTCATCCGCACTACTTCCGCAGGTAATTCGGGAGTGCGATCGCCAATTAGGTTATCATCTAAGAGTTTCTCTTGCACCACCTCGCTAGTTTTAACGGTGGCGTTGGTGCGATGATCCACCAATCTTTCTTTATACTTGCGGAGTTGACGAGCGATTTTATCAGAAACTAAATCAATACTCGCGTACAAATTTTCGCTTCCTTCTTGAGCGCGAATCACTGTTCCATTAGCATAAACCGTTACCTCCGCTTTGTGACGATCGGGAATGCGTGCATTCTTTTCCACGGAGAGGTGAACATCGACCTTTGTGGTTATGCCGTTAAAATGTTTCACCGCTTTCTCCAGCTTTTGTTCCACATAATCATGAATAGGTTCGGTGACAGCGATATTATTGCCCTGAATCAATAGCTTCATACTCACTACTCCATCTAAAAATTTTGCTATGGACTGCCCACATCAACTATTTTTAAGGGATGTTGATGCCAGGAATTTAATCCTCAAAAAAACTGCTCGATCGCGCTGTTGATTGAAAGTCAATTAGAGGTCACAGTCTAGATATTGTCGGTGTTCTCGTTCTCTTTTTTTTGTCGGATCGCACGGAAAATTCATCGGGTCGAGCGCCTATTTGCAACTGGATTTATCTACCTCTATTCTAACAAGTTTCTCTAAACCTTCTCTTAACAGAAATGCGAAGTTCTGTTAACTTTCATTTAAAGAAACTGATTTTTGCCGCCAGCAAGGGAATCCGGTGATTGTTTCTCCCGTTCGACGGTTAACCTCGGAATAGATGGGATAACCTTAGATTAGCACTTAGTATTCTCCCCAACATCTATATCTTCCCTTCTTTTAATTTTCCTTTGCGCTCCTTCACATTTCTTAAATAATTTGACAAATCTCGCAATGAATGCTCAAAAAATACCTCGTCCCTGTGGGCTAAAAATTCGGGCAATTACGCCCTATTCTTTGGCAACAGCGATCGCTGGTGGGGCGAGAATTGCTAATCCCGACTTACCTGATATCCTGCTAATACTCGAACAGCCCCCGTTTATACCCTATCCATTAGTCAGATCTTTCTTAACAAAAAGAGAAGAAACTTAAAAAAAAGGGAGACGATTGATAGGTATAGTTTTGAAAGAAGGAATCAAGGTCCAGGTGAGCAAAAAAATGGAGAAATGGGCAGCCCAAGAATTACAGTATGCAGACCTAGGCGACAGGAGAAGAAAGAAAAGGTTAATCAGTATCGTGGAAAATTTGGCCAGCCAATTTAGTACAAGTGTTCGACAAGCTTCGGGAAATCTAGCGGCAGCGAGTGCCACCTATGACTTTTGGAATTCACCCTATTTTCACCCCTCAGATCTAATTGCCGCCCAAGCTAAAAGTACAGTAGAAAGAATCAAAGAACATCCAATAGTTTTGGCAGTGCAAGACACAACCAGTTTAGACTTTACGACACAAAAAGCCAAAAAAGGAATGGGTTATCTAGATTGTAAAACCTCCTTTGGTCTCAAACTTCATACCACATTAGGAGTGTCCCCGGTCGGAATATCTTTAGGACTGATTAATCAATAGGTCTGGGCAAGAGAAGAAAAGAATTTAGGGATTGCCAAGCAACGAAAAAAAAGAGAAACCCAAGAAAAAGAAAGTCAAAGATGGTTAAATTCTTGCTCAGAAACACAACAACAAATACCCGAAGATATTCAAGTAGTAACAATCGGAGACAGCAATTCTCATTTTAAAAAGTAACAAGTGATACAGACAGAAACAAAGCTTTAAGCAAGCTACAAAATGCGCTCCCGCGAGTGCGACTGCATCGCAGAGAAGTGAGTATA
>VYLV01000124.1_pt1 | contig 14454 bp, 18 predicted proteins | sample 5114191 | NCBI WGS metagenome assembly VYLV01 (sample SAMN12291782, study PRJNA351875) | freshwater metagenome | isolation source: freshwater lake | place: USA: Michigan, Little Long Lake | collected 2013-08-08 | reverse complement strand
GCGGAGGCGGTCTGGTGGGGGTCGTTCAGTTAAACCTGTTTGATCTAGTCAAGAGCCTATGAACCAAGAATCCCCCGCTACACTGCGCGAGCGGTTGGCGGGGGAGAGTCAAAGCTGTTCCATAAAAGTCCGCACCGTACCATCGGAACCAAGCACCAGACGCAATTGGGGATTACCGGGGACATCGAGGGGAGAAACAAAAGGTTGATTGAGCAGGGGCATATTAGTGCGATCGAGATAGATTTTCGCCGCCTGTCCCAGGGGAATAATCTGTTTTAGGGAACCATCCTGATTTAAGACCAAACGGTACTCTAGAGTATGCTTGAGACTTTCCGGCGGTTGCCAACGGGATTGAAAATATTCTCTGGTTTCTGCCACTTGAGGAATTGTATCTAGTAAATTCGTCTCTGGGGCTTTAGCGGTGCTTGTGGGCGGTTTGGGGTCTAAATTGGCATTTTCGGGCTTAATAGGGCTTAGAGGCGGTAAATTGGGCAATTTTGGCGGTGCTGGAGTCGGATTCATCGTGGTGGGGGGAACATTTATCAGTGCATTTGTACCCTGAGCGCCAGTGACGGGGGGGGCAGTAATCGGGATTTTCTGATTATTCGGTTCAATTACGATCGCCGTGCCGCCAGGGAGCGAACCCGTGACTGGTGGCGGCGGTAAAGTGGACGGCGGAATCACTAGGGGGACGGTAGAGGGGCGAACTGGGGCTGGAACGGTTCCCACGGGTGGCGGTGGCGGTAAAGGGGTTTTATTGCCCAAATTTGCCGGTAACTGCGGGTTTGGGGCGGCTGTTCCCGTGGGGGGTAAAGGCAGCGTTGGCAAGGGTTGGGGAATCTTGGCGCTATTGGGATCGATGGTTAAATCATTGTTGGCTAGTTCTTGCTGTTGATAAAATGCGATCGCTATTCCCCCGATAGTTATTAGGGCTGAGGCGATTAATCCCGTCCACATCAGGGCATTTTTTCGAGTTTTCTGGCGAATTAATGGGGGTATTAGGGGGCTTTCATGGTTATATTCCCCTAAAGCATTGGCTAGATCGAATAATTGCGATGTGGTTAATTCGATCTCCTGTTTATCCCGATCGGTTAGGAGGGAACCTAAAAATAATTGATGCTGGAGAAGTCCCCGACAACGGAGAGAGGGTAAGGAGGGGAGATGGCTTTCGGGGGAACCACTAGCCACGAAGGAGAGGGTAGAAACGGGACTAGAGAGTAAATTCTGCACATAATTAGCGACAATTTCCCCTAGGAGTTGTAATTGTGTGCGATCGCCTTTGATCGTCACCTGTTTTTCCTCACTCAATCTAGGATCATCAAAGCGCAATTGAAAGTGGGCATCGTTTAAGACATTTTTACCCAGCCAAACCGCTAGAGGCGAACTATTTCCCCAAATTTCTAGGGTACAGGTGGGGGGTGTATATTTGCGAATTAGATTACTCATTTTTAGTTATCGGTGGGAATTATGAATTATGAATTATGAATTATGAACTGGGAAGCTTTTTTTCAGTGATCAGTAAACAGTAATCAGTAATCAGTGAACTGAAAACTTACATCTGATAACTGATAACTGATAACTGATTCAAGGCTGATAGCCTTTTTACTTTTTACTTGCCAAAAGGGTGTGCCAGAGAAGGAGATGACTGCGGTGGCTGCTGTAGAATAATAAATCGATTAATAATTTCCAGGCTAGGGAAGTTAGGCTAGAATTGCTGAGATTATTTTCCGATATTTCTGGGTATTTTAAGCGAAAATTATCGATATAATTGCCCAAAAGCGTGGTTTTTTGGGGTTCTTGTCCTTGAGTTCCCACTTGTTCCAAGAGAATTACGGCGCGACGGATTAACTCTTGCTTTTTTTGGGCTAGATGACAGAGGAGGAGAACTAGAGAACGGATGTCCGCTAGGGAGAGGTTTGACTGGGGTTGCCAGTAGTGGGCAACTAGGCGATCGCTTGTATCCAGATCTAAGGCTAATTCCTGAGCTGCTTGGGTGATAGACTCGGAGTCTAAATTAGCTAGAGAGACTAAAGCTGCCAAAATCAGGTTTAAATAGCTATTAATATTCTCTAACTGCTCGTTACTGGGTGAGATAGCTAGGGGTAAATCCTCACCCATGGGGGACTCGGCAGACTGAGGCATAGTCAAGGACATAGATAATAAGGAATTGCCAGCAGAAAAACTTGGGTTTAGGAGAAAAAATCACTGGTTCTAAAGTGTAATAATAATTTAGATTGTTCTTTTCTTGCACGTCCGCTCACCGATTGCCTCCCACCCAATGAGTTTAGAATCCGCTACCGATGAAGTTATTAAGCAAAATTTAGAACAATTTCTAATTGTTTTGTCCGTTTCCCTGAGTGTGGCCACGGTTTCGAGGATTTTTAGCTGGTTTCGCCAAATTCCTTACACCCTATTGTTAGTGATAGTCGGTTTAGGTTTAGCTTTCATCGATATCCGTCTGGTGAACCTATCCCCCGAACTGATTCTAGAAATTTTTCTGCCCCCTTTGCTATTTGAAGCCGCTTGGAATACGCGCTGGCGAGATCTGAAGGATAATTGGATTCCCGTCAGTCTTTTCGCTATTGTCGGCGTAATTATCTCGATTTTCGGGGTTGGTTTTGCCCTCGATGAATTGACCAATTTGCCCCTATTTACGGCATTATTAGTGGGTGCGAGCCTTTCTTCTACGGATCCCGTCGCTGTTGTCGCTCTTTTTCGCGAATTAGGGGCCAGTAAAAACCTCACCGTGCTTTTGGAAGGGGAAAGCTTATTTAATGATGGGGTTGCTGTCGTCGCTTTCGCTCTTTTGGTGGAAATTCCCCTCGGTGCTAGTGGTCTATCCTTAGAGACAACTATTAGCCGGATTGCCGCTTTTATCGGTATCGGGGTAGGAGTGGGTTGTTTAGTGGGTTTTGGTATCTCCTATCTGACTCAACGTCTGGATTTACCCCTAGTGGAACAGTCTTTAACTCTTGTGTCCGCCTACGGTGCTTATTTATTAACCGAGGAGTTCGGGGGTTCGGGGGTAATCGGAGTGGTGACTACGGGGATTATTTTAGGTAATTTTGGCTCTAGAATTAGTATGAGTCCCCGTACCCGCCTATTAGTCACGCAATTCTGGGAGTTTCTCGCTTTTTTTGTCAATTCGATCGTTTTTCTCCTCATCGGCGATCAAATTCGTCTCTCCAGTTTAGCCGATAATCTCAATTTAATTTTTATCACGATCGCTGCCGTGGTAGCGGCCCGTTTTCTGGCTACCTTTGCTTTGGCAACTGTTAGTAATGCCTTGATGGAAACTAAAATTAATTGGCGGGAAAAAACGGTTTTATGGTGGGGAGGTTTGCGTGGTTCCGTTTCTATTGCCCTAGCTTTAAGTGTGCCGGTTATTTTTCCCAATCGTCAGGATATCATCGATATCGTTTTCGGAGTTGTTCTCTTTACCCTTTTGGTTCAGGGATTAACTATTCAAACTTTCCTATCGAGATTAGACCTGATCGGTGATCAACCAATTCGAGAAAAGTATGCGGAACTTTTAGCCCGACGGGTAGCTTTAAAAAGGGTTTTAGACTATCTTTCTAAGTTAGATAAATCTCCCGATGTTGCCCCCGAATTTTTTAGTTATGAGCAGCATCTCGTCAAAGAAAAATTAAAGACTGTAGAAGCGGAAATTCAATCTCTCAACGATAGTTATCCCCAATTACAGCTATTAACAATGGAACAACTTCGGGAAACCCTCTTAGATATCGAAGCTGATACCTACGCTGAATTTATTCGATCCGGCCGTTTAACTAGCAATTTATCCCCCGTCCTTCAAGAAATTCTCGCTGAAAGTAAAATTAGTGAACAGTAGGACTATTTTGGGGTATATACAATCAATCTCAATTCTCCTAATGATCGACGACTGGCTCCTATGACAAAAACCCCTTCATTAATTGCAGGGGTTTTTGTGGGGTTTTATGGGGGATTTTAGGAGACTTTTGTAGTTTCCTTTTCTGTCAATTTAGATGACTTCAGTTTGCGCTTCAGGGTTGAAGCTGTGCCTAGAGTGCCGAGAGCAAGGAGACTGAGAGTTGAGGTGGGTTCAGGGGTGGAGACAGGATTAGTTGCTACGTCGAACTGAAAGTTATCCCATCCGAGTCCGGCAGGATCAGTAACGTTATATATTCGTATAGACGAGACATTACTAAAGCCAGTTAGGTCAACGAGATTTGGTACAAAAGGGTCATTGAATCCCAAAATATTAACGGTCGAAGAAAATAAGCCGTTTTCAAACACATCAACCAAGGCAACTACACCACTAGCATTGTCTCCTACCTGGTAGAAAGATAGATTATTAACTCCGCTGCTAAAGGTAAGTATCGTCTCTTGAGTACAGTTGATTCCCCCTGCTGTAGGTGCAGTACAAATGAAGTTATTTCCGAAACCAAGGCCGGGCTGAGTGGTTACTTTGTTTACGAACCCCGCATTTGCGGAGAATACTACGTCAGAGAATTGATTCGTTACGACGGTTCCGTTGGGCAACCCCTCGAAGCCTATTGATGCGGCGAACGCATGAGTTGCTCCTGTTAAATCAATTGCGATCATTCCAACGGCTGCCAATGAGACCTTCTTCAGTACATTTACATTTAAACTCATAATTTTTAGAACTGCCTACAGTACGATCGCCTCCCTCGTAGCTAGGTCAAGCAACAACCCAACCCAAGACAGAAGGCAGATGACAAAAGAACACACATTACCCCCCAAAAAAACTGTATCTTAGGCTACATTTTATAAATCTTTACATTTCCTTCTTAATCTCTATCAAGAAAACTCAGAACCAGAATAAACAACCCCCAGAAGACGAGACAGAGAAACCCGAACCGACTTCCGTAGTGCGATCTCGCGTAGCGAGCGCGTTGCGACCGCACCATCCTTAACTTGTCCCCTCACCTCTGAAAACCGATGTTATCCTTAAGGTATTCCCCCAAAATCCTCAAATCAAATCGTTATGAACAATGCTGACCTAGATACCAATTCTCCTTTGTTGCAAACCCTTCAGACATTACCTGTCCAACAACAACAAGAAATTCTCGATTTTTTGGAATCTATAGTCAATCAACACCATCAAACCCAAATAACCCAAACAGGTAGAATTGCAGGATTATATCAAGGTCAAGGCTGGATCAGCGATGACTTTAACGAACCCCTAACCGATGAACTCTTGCCGCCAACTTAACCCATGCAACTTTTATTAGATACCCATAGCTTTATTTGGTGGTCAATTAACTCAGAAAAACTATCAGTAACCGGGCAAGATTTGTTATTTGATCGAAATAATCGCTTGTTTTTAAGCGTTGCTAGTGTCTGGGAAATGCAAATAAAACTGCAACTGGGAAAATTACAACTTAACCCATCCTTACAGGAATTAATTAACAATCAAATAACCATTAATAATCTAGAAATACTTTCTATTGATCTAGCTCATATCTGGACACTAGCAACCCTTACCCACTATCATAAAGACCCCTTTGATCGACTTTTAATATCCCAATCAATAACCGAAATTATGCCGATTCTGAGCATTGATGAAATATTTGACCGTTACCCCGTTCAAAGAATTTGGTAAATTTCCCAAAATGTCAGGCGATCGTGGTTCTTATATTGCGATCGCCCCCTCGCAGCTAGGTCAAGCAACAGCCTCACCCAACACCAGAGGCAGATGACAAAAGAACACACATTACCCCCCGCACTGTATCCTACGCTACAATTTAATAAATCTTTATATTCTTCTCCCTAGCTTAGGGATTCATAGGGGAAGGAGTTTCAGGTGGTTTCCCCTGTTTTACTGCTTCTCAGGCGACCTATCCTCTTTCGTGAGGGATTGTGGCGCGGTATGTGGGATTCGCCTTTGCGTTCTCCCTTGACTGCCCCTCAACTCGATCGCTAACCAAATTAAGTACGATTACCTCGCACCAACCAGATGATAGACTGGGGATAACAGAAATAACTGAATATGGCTAAATTACCGGAGGAAACCCTAACTAGCATTTTTGAGCTACTGCGTCAACCAGAGGAGCAGATAGAATACGCATCAGCGACGGAATGGCAACTTTTTACTGAATACGGGGAAAATGAGCGGACATTATTAGAATTAGAAGAATTATTTAATGCCAGAGAGAGGGTAATTAATTCCTACTCCCGAATTAATAATATCCTGCTGAGAATTTTACAAGAGCAGCCTACTCTCTCAAATACGATGCTAGAGATGTTAGAAAGAGCGATTTTGCAAGGAACAGCCAGCGTAGATGCTGTTAACGCTAGTATTAATGAAGTTAAGAGGCAATGGAACTTACTATGACTTACCGCACCTCCTATCCTGATGAAGCAACTAGAAAACAATCTCTTGAACGCTTACGGGAAACTAACCGCCAGATTGAGCTTTATAATCTCTTTTTAGACGATATACTCGCTCAACTCGAAACAGAATCCCGTCAAAAGAGACGAGAAAGGCTAATGCAAAGAGGGCAACCTATTGAATAGTAGGTAGTTATGGAGTTAGAGTCAAAAGATGGAGTTCGAGTGGGATGACCAAAAGAACAACATCAATATTGAAAAACACGGGATCGACTTTAATTTTGCCAAAGAAATCTTTTCAGGAGTCTGCATCTCAAAACCTGATAATCGCAGAGACTACGGCGAAGAAAGATTAATCGCTTTGGGACTTTTAGGAGAATTCGTCCTAGTTGCAGTGTACACTCTACGAGAACAGAAAATACGGCTTATATCTACAAGACGCGCTAATGCAGAGGAAAGGAGAATTTATTATGAGTATGTCGAGAGAGGAACAATTAAAGATCCTTGGTCAGATGAAAGATTCTGATATAGATTATTCAGATATACCTGCTACTGATGCCGAATTTTGGCAAGAAGCTACTGTTAATTCTCCTCTAAAAGTTCCTGTAACTCTGCAGCTTGATCCCTCAGTTGTTGCATCATGGTACATCAAGGTCTGGAGGAGAAATGGGTCTTACTCAACAGCGATGCCATTGAATTTGAAATCAGTAGGAACCCAGACCCTTTCAAAAAAGAGCAACTGGAATCCATCCTATCGGTTGCCACCCGTCGGCTCCCTTCGAGTGAGGCGATCAAATTGAGAGCCACAGCCTTGATGGAACTGGGTTTTAAGCTCTATTACCAAATTTCTAAATCCATGACAGACATCCACGCTCGAATGCTTGCCAAGCCTGCATTCGTTGTGACGCGAATAAAGAAAAATGGTATCCTATTGGTGATTTTCTCTCACTTATGGTGAGCAGCAGAAGTTGTTCAAAGAGGGCGAATGCAATTCGCCCCTACAATAATATTATTGCGCCAATAGTAGGGGCGCATCGTGGTCACTGAGTTTATCGAACTGCGTGCGCCCAAATGTAATATAGATATTTATACAAAATTGAGATGCACCCAATTCACACTCTGGAAAGAGGGAAAACCAGAACAAAAAAGGGAAAAATATCTGTAATTAATTCTGTCGGGGTGATTAGAAAGGAATATCGTCTAAATTTTCCTCCACTGATGTGTCAGAAGGTTGCCAAGCAGAAGGATTAGAAAGTTCATAGGATGCGTCGTATTCAAAATCACCGGTGGAGACAGGTGCGACGGGTTTTTCCACCTCGGTTTTATTAGATTTATAGGTATTGATTGGTACGACTTTTTCTGGAGTCGAGGCCGTCATTTCACCGCTACTCATGCTGCCGTCAAGATGATAAAGATGACTAATAACTAATTCGGCCCGTTTTTCCTTAAAACCTTCGGGACGATCGATCATTTGCATGGAGAGACGGCCTTCCAAAATGACCTGATCACCTTCATTATAGTTCTGAGCGACTTCTGAGGCTAAATTTCCCCAAGCTACGGCCTTTAAATTAGCCGGGGTTGCCTCGGCACGATTGGGAGAAAACTCGACTAACATTTGAGCGTAGGGAGTTTGATTATCTTGGGTATAACGTAATTCGGGACGACGGACAATTTTAGCCATTAAAATGCAACTGTTCATGGTCGGAAATCAGTCTGAATTTTTCTAATAGCACCATTGTACTGAAAAAGTACAATGATCACCACTGTGGAGGTTAGGGAATTTTATGGGACTCTGGTTAAGAAAAAATCTCTTTAACACTTGGTACAACGTCATCTTAACCCTTGCGGGTCTATTTCTCAGCCTCTGGGGTGGCTTAAGTTTTCTCGATTGGGCGATAAATCAGGCAAAATGGGCTGTAGTGACGGAAAATCTCGGTTTATTTCTGGTCGGTCGTTATCCAGAGCAGTCAATATGGCGAATTTGGCTGATTTTAACGATTATTACTGCTTTATCACTGTTTTCTTGGCAATTAAACCAGGGTCGCTTCCCCGATTGTCCCGCTTTTCTCCGACGCTGGTGGGGATTGATCTGGTTATTGACTTTACCTTTAATTGCTTGGTTACTATTGGGGGGATTATTTTTAAAGGCAATTTCCCTCGATGATCTCAGTGGTTTAATCTTAACTTTATTAGTAGCGATCGCAAGTATGATTTTATCTTTCCCCTTGGGGGTATTATTAGCCCTGGGGAGACAGAGTGAATTACCGGCAATTCGTTGGCTATCTATTGGCTATATCGAATTATTGCGCGGGTTGCCTTTGTTGGGAATTTTATTCATGGCCCAGGTGATGTTACCCTTAATTTTACCCGCCGGGACTAGACCAGAACGGGTGATCAGAGCGATCGCTGGATTTACTCTTTTTGCAGCAGCCTATCTGGCCGAAAATGTCCGCGGTGGTTTACAAGCGATTCCCAAAGGTCAAATTGAAGCGGCCAAAGCTTTGGGTTTAAAACCGATTTTCGTTTTATTATTGATCGTTCTACCCCAAGCTTTAAAAGCGGTCATTCCCGCTATTGTTGGTCAATTTATCAGTTTATTTAAGGATACTTCTCTACTGGCGATCGTGGGACTGGTGGACCTCTTGGGTATGGCAGGATCGGTTTTGGCTAATCCGAAATTTATCGGCGATTATCCAGAAGTTTATCTATTTTTGGCGTTTATTTACTGGATTTTCTGTTATTCTATGTCCCTAGCCAGTCGTAGGTTAGAACAGCGTTGATTGGGGTGTGGGAAATTTTATCAGTGAACAGTGAAAAGTGAACAGTAAACTGAAAACTCCCATCTGATCAGTGATCACTGATTACTGATCACTGATAGATGGCTACCTGGCTTTTTGTCATAAATATTGATATTATTTAAGAATCAGCAGCAATTTATGGTAAATATATTTATTTAGGAGAGGGAGAAAATGGCTGGATTCTTTGGCCTGTTTGGCAATAAGACGAAATACGTCGATGAACCGATGGATCTGAGCGCACCGGAACCGAAAGAGGCTTTTTACTTGGAACCCGATGACGCTAAAACTCTCGGCGATATCGACTTTATGCGGACACCGATCACGATCCGACGTACTTTCCCGAAAACTGCCTCGAATAAAAAGGGTGGCGAATCGATTAAACAGATTTCTTCCATGGAAGTCAGCAAAGTCACCGATAACGGTATTGTGGCAAAATCGGCGACTTCCGAGGCTAATGGTAACGGTAACGGTACTAATGATAACGGTCGTCGCACTAACGATGACAGTATCAATCCTTTCCTGAAAATGGCCCGCGAAATCAAGAAATAGTATAGTAAGGCGAGCATTGGCTACCCTTGAGATCAAACTTTGGTGGGGAAAGCCCACCTTTTTTTATGACCATTATTAACGGAAAAACCAAGTTATTAGGCGTAATCGGCGATCCCATCGGCCATACTCTTTCTCCCCTCATGCACAATGCCGCTATCGATGCCTTGGGGGTAAATTATGTCTATCTTCCCCTACCTATCGCCCCGGAAAATTTAGCAACTGCGATCGCTGGCTTGGCCGCCATTGATCTACAGGGTTTGAGCGTTACGATTCCCCATAAATTAGCAATTATTCCCTTATTATCGCAAATTACCGAGAAAGCAAGGCTAGTAGGCGCAGTTAATACCGTCTGGCGCACGGAAACCGGTTGGCAGGGAACGAATACCGATGTGGATGGTTTTCTCGCACCCTTGAAATTCCTTGACAAAGATTGGAGTCGGGTGAATCCAGTTATTTTAGGCAATGGCGGCGCTGCTCGGGCGGTAGTGGTGGCTTGCGCCCAGTTGGGCTGTGGCAAAATTCATGTGGTAGGACGCAATCAAAGGAAATTAGATCCTTTTAAAGAAAGTTGGGCGAATACAAGCCTCTATGACCTCCTAGAAGTGCATAGCTGGGACGAATTAGAGGGGCTGGTATCCACCACAGAACTCTTGGTTAATTCTACCCCGATCGGAATGTCCCCCCAGGGCGAACAATCCCCAGTTGAGTTAGAATTATTAGACCTTTTACCCCCATCGGCGATCGCCTACGATCTAATTTATAATCCCCGGCCGAGCAAATTTCTCCGGTTAGCCCAGACTAGAGGGATAAGAATTATTGATGGGTTAGAAATGTTAGTTAATCAGGGAGCGATCGCCCTAGAAATCTGGTTAGGTCAACCCGTCCCCGTCTCGGTGATGCGGGAAGCTCTGTTAAAACAATTCTAAATGCTAAAATCCTATTTCTGGCTTTATTTATGCCCCCTTCTAGCTCCTTTTGGAAAACTCTGAATAACTCAATTCTAGTACGCTATCTATTATTATTTGGCTGTGGCTGGAGTCTAATTATCTTAATTAACTATTTCTACGGGATGATCGCTATTTTTACCGGTTCGGCAGTCCTGGCCGCTCTATTAAATTATCCCGTGGTTTGGTTATCCCGTTATCTACCGAGAGGACTAGCCATTGCTATTACCACCCTAGTAGCTTTTATCCTCCTATTTAGATTAGTCACAGGCATAGGATTAGAAGCGGTTAATCAGGGGAGAGGACTACTATTCAATCTTACCGATGCCCTTGGTCAAAAAGATTTTTTACCCTTTCAAGACTTTCTCGATCGATTAGATTTGAATAAAATGGTGGGAAGCTTACAAACCGGTTTAGCCACGGGTTTATCAATCGTACAAGGAGTTTTTTCCAGTGTCTTTACGGTCATTTTCGGGGCGGTGATCAGTGTTTATATGCTCATTGATGGTGATAAACTCTGGCGAAGTTTTTTGCAACTTCTCCCCCTAGCATACCGGGAGCGTTTTGCCAAGTCTTTTCGACAAAGTTTTCTGGGATTTATTCGCGGGCAACTGTTGTTAATGCTCTTTTTATCGGTGACAAGTTTCATAAGTTTTTCCCTATTAGGAATTAAATATGGGCTAATTTTAGCGGGTATTCTCGGTATTATCGATGCTATCCCGGGTATCGGGGCAACCCTGGGCATTTTGTTGGTAACTATCTTGACTTTTACCTCCCAGGGACTAGCAGTTGCCGTTAAAGCTTTTATTGTCTGTGTTGTCTTGGTGCAAATTCAAGATAATATTATTCGCCCTAAAGTTATGGGCAATGCCCTAGAATTAAACCCAGTAATTTTATTTTTATCCCTCTTTATCGGCGAAAGAGTTGCGGGATTATTAGGGGTTTTTCTCTCCATTCCTATCGCTGGGATGATCGCGATCTGGATCGGTTCAAGTGAAGAAAAACAAATAACAGCTTTAGAGGAAAATCAGTTAGGAGAAAGTCAAGAGCATTAAGAGCCGATCCCCAGTCTCTACTATACAATTAGGGAAATTTGTGGTTCTTCGGTTTTTGTTATGCAATGGACGGGGTTATAAGGAATGAAACCCTTATAGAGAGGGACATTGCCGCGATTTTTGTCAATTGTTTTCGATCTAGAGCGAACTAATCAATTAAATCTCTTGCCAGATAAGGATTTAGTCAATTTATGTCACCCGATCGAACCATACCAAGTAACGAAGAACCAAATTTGTTATCCACAACACTCGATCGCTACTTGTAGTACATCGCTTGGTACAAAAAACAAGGGCAACAAAGCCTGAAACTCCTGACTCCTGACTCCTGACTCCTGACTCCTACCACCACCGAAAAACTTTTTCAGCAGACCCTACCTATGGAAAACTTAGATTTAAAGAAATCCTCGCCTCTCTTATTTATCTCACCGTTTTTTCTCTGGGGAACAGCGATGGTAGCGATGAAGGGTGTTATCCCTCATACCACCCCCCTATTTATGGCGGGAATTCGCCTTGTCCCCGCCGGAATGTTAGTTTTAATAGTAGCTTGGTTTTTAGGTCGTCCTCAGCCCAAAACCCTGCAAGCATGGCTATGGATTGCCCTTTTTGCTCTGATGGATGCCACTCTTTTTCAAGGTTTTCTGGCATTGGGATTAAATCGCACCGGGGCGGGGCTAGGATCGGTAATTATTGACTCGCAACCCCTAGCGGTGGCTTTAATGTCGAGTTGGCTATTTAAAGAAGTTATCGGTGTCTGGGGATGGTTGGGATTGGGTTTAGGGATTGGGGGAATTAGTTTAATTGGCTTGCCCGATCAATGGTTTTATGACTTTTTTGGACAAAAAGCAGTAAATATTGACTTTAGCTGGCAGGAATTACTAAATAGCGGCGAAATGCTGATGCTTTTGGCTTCCCTGTCCATGGCGGTGGGAACAGTCTTAATCCGGTTTGTCTGTCGTCATGCGGATCCCGTCAGCGCCACGGGATGGCACATGATTTTAGGAGGATTGCCGCTATTTTTAGCTTCAGGTTTCAGAGAATCCCATCAATGGCAGAATATCGATTTCAATGGTTGGTTAGCTTTAAGTTATGCCACTATTTTTGGTAGTGCGATCGCTTATGGAATATTCTTTTATTTAGCCGCCAAGGGCAATTTAACCAGTTTAAGTTCTTTAACTTTTTTAACTCCGGTTTTTGCCCTCACTTTCGGTAATTTATTCCTCGGTGAGATGTTAAGTGTATTGCAATGGGTGGGGGTATCTTTAACCCTTGTTAGTATTTATTTAATCAATCAAAGGGAAAGAATCGCCCCACAATTGCGGGCAATTTTTGCTAATCTTTCCTCACTTATACCCAAAAGCAACTAACTCAAATTCCGTGCGAATTACCTCGACTCTGGCAAAATTTGCCTCTTGTAATTTTTGGTTGAGATTTTGAGAGGTAAAACCAGTTTTATGAGCCATATAGGGCATCCCAGGCACTTCGGTTCCCATGCCGTAAAACATCCACAAAGCGCGCACGGGACCTCCGGGAGAAATATATAAAGGTTCATTTTCCATATCGCCTCTAGCGACAAATTCGGCGGCAGTTTGCATATCGGGAACCACGATCATCAAAAAGCCTTCGGGTTTAAGAATGCGTTTAAATTCCTCTAGGGCGATGGGAACTTCGTAATGATAAATATGTTCTAGATTATGACTAGAAAAAACCGCATCGACGGAGTGATCGGGAACGGCACTTAAATCGGTAATAGTTCCTAAAATATCGGGGTTAACAGCAGTATTAATATCGAGGCGAATTTCTTGCCAATTACCATCGCGGAATAGTTGGGGTAAAGCTTCGGGATTATAGGGACCACAACCCACATTTAAAACCAGTTTTTTCGGGGATTTTAGTGCTGTTATCCCTGGGGGAGCATTCCAAGCTAATAAACAAATATTTGTCAAACCAAGCAAACCGTGATTAGCGACTTGATCATCTAAAATTATCTGGGCTTGGGGATGGGTTTTAAGAAAATCTTTTATTGCTTGTTGGAGAGCAGGATGCTGACATTTATTGATAATAATTAAAGCGGAATCAGACCAGAATTTTTGGGCTAAAAGTAAGGAGATCAAGAGCGAACGATAGTCTTCGGCGGCATCGTAGTAATAAACTCCCAGCTTTTCTTCACTGTTTAATTCTTCCAGATCATCGAAAAAGTTGTCCGTTTCTTGATCGCTTAAAAATATCTGTTCTGATAGTCGAAAATCCTCCAAATCCTGAGATAATATAGTTAGTTTTTCTCCCGATGGATCGTATTTAAAAAAAGCTTCCACGCCATAACCGTGGCGATCGCTATTATTCCAGAAAGCGGCGACTAAACTACCGCGACGAAAACAACCCACTTGACAGTAAACCTCGTCCTGTTGCAGACAGGCAACGGCTAGATTGAGTAGGGGAAAGAGATTGCGATCGGTATAGGAGGCGTTTTTTTGGCTTAAAAGGGTTAATTGCTCGGAAATAGGCGACATTAAAGGCGATCCCCAATCCTGATACTGTTGGGGCAGTTTTTCTAAGAATTGCTGTAAATCCATACCTTGGCTCTTGTAAAAGTGACGATCCTCACCTCTAATCATAGATCGTTAAGCTAAGACGTATTTAGGGTCTGCTGAAAAAGTTTTTCGGTGGGGGTAGGGGGTTGGGGTGTGGGGTGTGGGGTTTTACCCATTTTCAGGTGGTCAATTACCTAATTTTCAGGGAAAAAGTCCCTGAATTTTCCCCCCAATCACTGCAAGGGTC
>VYLV01000226.1_pt1 | contig 14526 bp, 18 predicted proteins | sample 5114191 | NCBI WGS metagenome assembly VYLV01 (sample SAMN12291782, study PRJNA351875) | freshwater metagenome | isolation source: freshwater lake | place: USA: Michigan, Little Long Lake | collected 2013-08-08 | reverse complement strand
CAGAACAGAGTAAATCTGTTAAGGCAGGTGCGGAACCCCGCAAGGGAAAGAAGCAGAAACCTAAATCGTGAGGTTTGGGAATCACCGTCCGTTTTACGGCGGTGAGGATGTCAAACTTATCTTGACTTCCAATAAAATAAGGAAGTAAAGCGATAAATCAACAAAATGCTATGGTCATCAATCTCAATATCCCGCCCTCCCAACCATCAGCTAATCTAAAGGTAAAAATACTGATAGAAACCCTTAAAAATGGTCAATATGCTGTATCTATCGCTGAATTGCCTCATTTTCGAGTCCAAGCACCCACCAAAGAAGAAGCCATTTCCCAACTACAAACAACCTTTATCGAACAAATTAGCCAAATTGAAACGATATCATGGACAACACCCCTAGATAACCCCTCACCCAATTGGCGAGAATTTGCAGGTATCTTTGAAAATGACGCAGATTTTCAAGAAATCATGGATACACTTCAAGCAGAACGTACTTTAGATGATGACAGTGAAGTAGATCCCTCATATTATCTGTAGAGGATAAAGATTTGTGTCTCAATATATTCTCGATACTGACCATATTTCCCTAATTCTTCGCAATCATCCCCAAGTTATTGCTAATGCGTCCCGTCACTCCATTTCCGTTACAATCATTACTGTTCAGGAACTTTTCAACGGTTGGATGGGTAAAATTAACGATCCTTGGGCTATCAATAATCTGCCCCAACTCTACTCAAAACTTTCAATAACCGTCAAATATCTGCAAACAATTGAGATTCTAGACTTTACAAACCAAGCAGATAATTTTCTCAAACAATTACTTAAAGAGAATCCGCCTCTGCGAAAAAATCGCCTACAAAAAGATTTGCGAATAGCTGCTATTGCATTATCACTTAATGCTACAGTCGTTACTCGTATTGTGGCTCGTGAAAAGCTTATTCAAGCACCAGTCGCTCACAGAACAAAATCATCCTTCTAGTCCGACTCTATTCCCTTGTCCTAGTTATGGTTCTCACCATACCATCAAGAAGAGTTCTACTGATCATGATAAATCCAAACGTCAAGGTAACACTCGTCCCTGGTTGCCTGGCCAAGTTTTCCACAATACTGTTAATCTTTTATTTCTTCTGGTGTCCCCTAGTTCTGCATACTGTAATTCTTGGGCTGCCCATTTCTCCATTTTTTTCCTGACATCTCAATACACTCCTTCTTTCAAAACTATACCTCTCAATCGTTTCCGCCTTTTTTAAGTTTCTTCTCTTTTTGTTAATCAAAGATGTGACCAATGGATACCCTAAAAGGAGCGAGGTTTTAAACCCAAAATTCTGATAAAGTAAAAATCGTTCCGATACCTTGACTGGTTAAGGGAGAGAACGTCAATAGCTTGTCAAATAGTACATATAAACCAATGCCACGTCTTCGCTCGATTATTTCCCTAGTTTTAGTCCTAGTTACTACCCTGCTGGTTAGCTGCAGCGGTCCGCAAGCAACTATCCCCAGCGTTTACAGTCCCCAAAAAATCGAACAGTTACAGGTTTACATCCAACCCATAGAAGGATTTCGCCAAAAAATGAGCGTTTTGCAAGACCTCATCGCTGACAAAAATTGGGTAGATACTCGCACCTATATCCACGGTCCCTTGGGGCAATTGCGTCAGGAAATGGTAGGATTATCCCGTAATTTACTGCCCAAAGACCAAGAAAAAGCCAAGCAGTTAGCGAAAAATCTTTTCGTTCACTTTGAACGTATCGATGCGGCAGCCAAAGAAAAAGATGCTAGTCTTGCCGCTACTCAATTCCAAGAAGCATTAAAAGACTTCGATGCTTTCTTAAATATTGTTCCCAGTTAGTTTGTATCGGGAGACAGAATCGGTTATCAGTTATCAGCTTTTAAAAAAAATCTCGGGCTTTTTGCCTAGAGATTGTTGTCAGAGAGAAGCACACAAAAACTTTTTTCTTATGGGTATTGAGTTTAAAAATCAAGATAGAAAAAAATAGTGAACCTTACCTTTTCCCAACCAACTGCTTTTTATTAACCATTGGCAGGATCACTTAGTTTAGCAGTTATCTTAATAGTGAGGTACGAAGTCTCCGGTTTTAGGGAACAGGCAAGAGGGAGCGCCGGAGTTGGGGAAGTGGGGAGAAGGGAGCAGGGGAGGGGGGAGAAAAAAGCTGATGACGGCTGAGAGCGGGGGGAATCATGGCCATTTACAATTGCTTAATAATTGTTGCCACTGCCGTGATAATATGTCTTGTGGCTCACCTGAGCGTCATAGCTCGGAAAGCAATCTAGATATTGAGATTAGTCTATCGCTGATTTAGGTGTACCTTGTCTGATCCATCGATCGAATCTCCCCCAACCCCAGAAACCAACCCGCCGTCAGATCCGATGCGGGAATACTATCAACTACAAAACACTTTATTGATCACCACCCTGATCTTAAGCGGTCTGATCTTTATTCCCGTGTGGTGGTTTTATTCCCTCAATACCGCCCTTAATTACCTATTAGGGGCAATGGTGGGAGTTGTTTACCTAAAACTCCTGGCCGGGGAAGTGGAAAAATTGGGGGTAACGAAAAATCGGGTGGGCAAAAAAGGATTAGCCCTATTCGCTGGATTAATCATCATCGCCAGTCGTTGGCAAGAACTGCACATAGTGCCAGTTTTTTTGGGTTTTTTGACCTATAAAGGGGCGATCATCGTCTATACTCTGCAAACCATCTTCAAGTTGGAGCAGAAAGCCGATTCCTAACCCCTTTGACCGTTAAAATAACCCTGATTTGCGAACCCGAATCTCTCCAAGGTGGAAATGTTAGACAGTTTAAGTGTGCTTAATTTTTATAGCCTCGCTTCCCTGGAAGTGGGACAACACTGGTACTGGCACATCGGCGGACTAAAAATTCACGGGCAAGTGATCGCGGTCTCCTGGATCGTCTTCGCTATCTTAATCATCGCCTCGATCGCCGCTACCCGCAAGATCCAGAAAGTTCCTAGCGGTATTCAAAACCTGATGGAGTACGTTCTGGAATTTCTGCGCGATTTAGCCAAAAACCAGCTAGGAGAAAAGGAATATCGACCCTGGTTGCCCTTCATCGGCACCCTATTTTTATTTATTTTCGTTTCTAACTGGTTAGGGGCATTGATTCCTTGGAAGTTAATCGAACTGCCCGAAGGAGAATTAGCCGCCCCCACTAACGACATCAATACCACGGTGGCGTTAGCCCTACTGACTTCCCTCGCTTACTTCTACGCAGGCATCAGTAAAAAAGGACTCGGTTACTTTGCTCACTACCTAGAGCCGATTCCCGTGCTATTACCGATCAAAATTTTAGAAGACTTTACCAAACCCCTCTCCCTCAGCTTCCGTCTTTTCGGAAACATCCTCGCAGACGAGTTGGTAGTGGCAGTATTAGTCTTCCTTGTCCCCCTAGTCGTACCCCTACCCCTGATGGCTCTCGGTTTATTTACCAGCGCTATTCAGGCCCTTGTCTTCGCCACCCTTGCCGGGGCCTATATCCATGAGGCACTGGAATCGGAACACGAAGAAGAACACGCTTAAAAGCGAGGGACAAAAAAAGAAAAATTTCTTAGGGAAAAGTGTCCAAATAATAGGATAATAACTAAGAAATTATTGGTCGAATTCAGGATGAGCAACTGAATTCCCGGATCGTTCTTTCCCAAAAACTCTTTCGGGAGTTTTGAGCAGAAAACCAGCCATTTTTTACGGCTGAGAACGCGCTCTGTAAACAACAGATTGAAATTGATTAGTAAATAGAGGAAAAAATCACCATGAACCCCACAGTAGCTGCCGCTTCCGTTATCGCCGCCGCCCTCGCCGTTGGTTTAGCCGCTATCGGCCCCGGCGTTGGTCAAGGTACCGCTTCTGGAGAAGCTGTTTCCGGTATCGCCCGTCAACCCGAAGCTGAAGGAAGAATTCGTGGTACCCTTCTCCTCAGCTTGGCATTCATGGAATCCTTAACCATCTACGGCTTGGTTATCGCTCTCGTTTTACTGTTCGCTAACCCCTTCGCCTAATTAAAAAAGCAGTGGGCTATCAGCCCCCAGTCCGCAGCTTGGCGGGAGAGTTTTCAAAACTCTAAAAAAACGCCGAAGGAGCCAACTAAAAAGTCTGGTTTTTGGGACGGAAGGCTGATAGCTAGTTAAGGGAATTTTGCTGATCCCCCCTGACTGTTTATTGTTAAAGCAGGGGGATCGTCTTCCTTTTTTGAACCTGCCTATAGCTTCTATTTATCAGGAATAAATCAATGTTTGATTTCGATGCCACCCTGCCAGTGATGGCACTACAATTTATTCTTTTGGCAGTGATCCTGAACGCCGTTTTTTATAAACCCCTCAGTAAAGTTTTAGATGAACGGGCGGAGTATATTCGGCAAACAGAAAGCGGAGCCAAAGAACAACTAGCCAAAACCGAAGCACTGGTACAAGAGTACGAATTGCAATTAAGTTCGGCTCGTAAACAATCCCAAGAGATTATCGCCCAAGCGCAAGCTGAAGCCCAAAAACTAGCCAGCGAACGAGTTGCCGCAGCCCAAAAAGAAGCGATCGCTCGTAAAGAAGCCGTCGCCGCCGAAATTGCCCAACAGAAAGAAGAAGCCTTTCGTTCTCTAGAAGGACAAGTGGACTCTCTTTCCCGTCAAATTCTCGAAAAACTCCTCGGCCCCGAACTCGTTCGCTAAACCCCAGCCCTTGGTTAATAACAGTGATCAGTGAAAAGATAGAAGTCAGTCGTCAGGAGTTAGAAGACTGGAAACTTACCTCTGATAACTGATAACTGAATAACCTACTCCCCGCCCTCAATAATCATGATCATCGACACAGTTTTATTATTAGCCACGGAGGCGAAGGAAGCGGCAGCAGAGGGATTCGGCATCAACCCCGATATCCTAGGAACGAACCTATTTAACCTCTCGATTCTGCTCGGTTTAGTCATCTTCTACGGCCGCAAAGTTCTCGGACAAATCCTCGGAGAACGTCAGTCGAAGATTGCTGAAGCTTTAGCCGAAGCTGAAAACCGGAAAAATATTGCCGCTACCGCCCTCGCCGAAGAACAGAAAAAACTCGCCCTCGCAAAACAAGAGGCCGAAAAAATTATCAATAATGCTCGATCTAGAGCTAAAACTGTCACCGCCGACATCGCCGCCCAAGCCGAACTCGATATTCAAAGAATGCGCGAAAGTGCCGCTAAAGATCTCTCGGCGGAACAGGATCGTGTTTTAGTAGAATTACGCCAAAGAATTACCGCTTTAGCCTTAGCTAATGTGGAATCCCAATTAAGCACCGGCCTGGAAGAATCGGTACAACAAACCCTAATTGATCGCAGTTTGGCCAACCTAGGAGGTAAATAGATGCAGGGAAGTTTAATCAGTTCAGAAATAGCCGAACCCTACGCCCAAGCATTACTTTCCGTCGCCCAAAGCAGCGGACAATTAGAAGCGATCGGCGGCGAAATTAAATCCCTCTTGGAATTGCTAGAAAATGCTCCCGATCTAAGAGCTTTTATCGGCAATCCCGTCATCAAAGAAGAAGCTAAAAAAGCCGTTCTTTCCCAAGTAATGGGAACCAGTGCCAATCCCTATTTAACTAACTTCATGATGTTATTAGTCGATAAACGTCGGATTCAATTTTTAGAACCCGTTTGTCAACAATATCTCACCCTGGCTAGAGTGCTGACTAACACCGTTTTAGCGGAAGTTTCCTCGGCCACCGAATTGAACGATAGCCAAAAACAAATCGTCATCGACAAAGTGAAAACCCTGACCGGGGCAAATGTGGTCGAACTGAAAACCAAAGTTGATGGCAGCCTCATCGGTGGTGTGGTGATCAAAGTCGGTTCTCAGGTCTTTGATGCCAGCATTCGCGGTCAACTACAACGCCTCAGCCTCTCCCTGCGCTAAGGTCATCTAATCTCTCTTTTTTGCCGTTTTTTCACCTCCTAATTTTTTACTTTTTCCCAGATTAAACTATGGTAGCTATCAGACCCGACGAAATTAGCACGATTATTCGTCAACAGATCGAATCCTATAACCAAGAAGTACAGGTCTCCAACGTGGGAACCGTCCTGCAAGTGGGTGACGGTACTGCCCGCATCTACGGCCTACAACAAGCCATGTCGGGAGAACTATTAGAATTTGAAGATGGAACCGTCGGCATCGCCCTTAACCTCGAAGAAGATAACGTCGGTGCAGTGTTAATGGGTGACGGTTTCGGGATTAAAGAAGGCGGTACGGTGAAAGCTACCGGTAAAATCGCTCAGGTTCCCGTGGGTGAAGCCTTAGTCGGCCGCGTGGTTGATGCTCTCGGTCGTCCCATCGACGGTAAAGGGGACATCATCACCAGCGAAACCCGTCTGGTGGAATCCCCCGCCCCCGGTATTGTCGCTCGCAAATCCGTCTGTGAACCGATGCAAACCGGCATTACCGCTATCGATGCCATGATTCCCGTCGGTCGTGGTCAACGGGAGTTAATTATCGGTGACAGAAAAACCGGTAAAACAGCGATCGCCATTGACACAATCATTAACCAGAAAAGCGAAGACGTGATCTGTGTCTATGTCGCCATCGGTCAAAAAGCCTCCACCGTCGCCCAAGTAATCGACACCCTCACCCAAAGAGGTGCCATGGATTACACCGTGGTGGTGGCCGCTAACGCTAACGACCCCGCCACCCTCCAGTATATCGCCCCCTACACCGGAGCTTCGATCGCCGAATACTTCATGTATAAAGGCAAAGCGACCCTAGTTATCTACGATGACCTCACCAAACAGGCTCAAGCTTATCGTCAGCTATCCCTGCTCATGCGTCGTCCTCCCGGTCGGGAAGCTTACCCCGGCGACGTTTTCTATCTCCACTCCCGTTTACTAGAGCGCGCCGCTAAACTCAGCGATGCCCTCGGTGGTGGCAGCATGACCGCCCTGCCGATTATCGAAACCCAGGCCGGTGACGTTTCTGCCTACATTCCCACCAATGTAATTTCGATTACTGACGGTCAGATCTTCCTCTCCACCGACCTCTTTAACGCTGGTTTCCGTCCCGCTATTAACGCTGGTATTTCCGTATCCCGCGTGGGTTCGGCAGCCCAAACGAAAGCGATGAAGAAAGTGGCCGGTAAATTAAAACTAGAATTAGCCCAGTTTGACGAATTAGAAGCTTTTGCTCAATTCGCTTCTGACCTTGATGCGGCCACCCAAGCACAACTCGCTCGCGGTCAGCGTCTGCGTCAAATCCTGAAACAGCCCCAAAACTTCCCCCTGGCCGTTTGGGAACAGGTCGCGGTGGTTTATGCCGGTTTAAACGGTTATCTCGACGATATCGCCACCAATAAAGTTATCGATTTCTGCACTGGCCTACGGGAATACCTGAAAACCAGCAAACCTCGCTACGTTGAGATCGTTAGCACTGAAAAACAACTCAACGACGAAGCGGAAGGCATGCTCAAAGATGGCATCAACGAGTACAAACAGGCTTTTAAATAATCTCGGTAATCAGTAAATGAATGTTGGTAATGGGGGTTAGGTTTTGGGGGATGGGGTGTTGAGGTTTTGGGGTTTTGGGGTATGAGTTGAAATTTCTCTATCTCTCCATTTCCCTGTTTCCCCACCTCTCCATTCCCTCCTAAACCCCGACTGATAACTGATAACTGATGACTGATAACTGATAACTGATAACTGAATTATGCCTAATCTCAAAGCGATTCGCGACCAAATTCAATCGGTCAAAAATACCAAAAAAATTACCGAGGCCATGCGTCTAGTGGCGGCCGCAAAAGTGCGCCGCGCCCAAGAACAAGTTCTCTGTACCCGTCCTTTTGCCGATGCCCTCGCTCAGGTACTTTATAATCTGCAAGGTCGTTTGGCCTTTAGTGATGTTAATTTACCCCTGCTGGCCCAACGGGAAGTAAAAACCGTGGCTCTGTTGGTAGTGACAGGCGATCGAGGTCTTTGTGGCGGTTATAATACTAACGTCATCCGTCGTGCCGAACAACGGATTAATGAATTAAAAGAGCAAGGGATTAACTATCAATTAGTTGTTGCCGGCCGGAAAGCGGCACAATATTTCGAGCGCCGCAATGCTCCCATTGCCGCTAAATTTATTAACCTTGAACAGATTCCCACTGCCGATGAAGCTGGCACGATTGGGGATGAATTGCTTTCCTTATTTTTATCGGAAACAGTTGATCGCGTCGAGTTAATTTATACTCGTTTTATCTCCCTGATCAGTTCCACTCCGGTGATTCAAACCCTGTTACCTTTAACTACCCAAGGTTTAGCGGTACAGGATGACGAGATTTTCCGTTTGGTGACTAAAGAGGGAAAATTTAAGGTACAACGGGAAAAAATGGCCAGCCAACCAGCGCAGGTTTTTCCCCAAGACATGATTTTTGAGCAGAATCCCGTCCAAATCCTCGATTCTCTCCTACCTTTGTACTTAAATAACCAATTACTGCGCGCTCTCCAGGAATCGGCAGCGAGTGAATTAGCAGCCCGGATGACGGCGATGAGCAACGCCAGCGAGAACGCCAGCGAGTTAATCGGGACTTTAAGCCGCACCTACAACAAAGCGCGTCAAGCCGCTATTACGCAAGAATTGTTAGAAGTAGTAGCGGGAGCCAACGCTCTCTAGGTTTAAGCCTGTTTTTCTTTTGATTATCAGTAGGAGTGATTATTTTCACTCCTTTTTTTTATCACTCTTCAAACTCCTGGCCACACAAATCCCAGACGCTGAACTACAAGTCATCTTCTCTGCATCAGAGTACCCAATTTGGTCGCCCTACGACGCAACAGAAGCTCTTCTTTTTCTGCGAATGCACTGGCCGCTACAAACCTTGAATGACAAGGATAGTGGTTCTTCGGTTTGTGTTATGCAATCGACGAGGGTTATATTTTTGTCAACTGTTTTCGATCTAGAGCGAACTAATCAATTAAATCTCTCGCCAGATAAGGATTTAGTCGATTTATGCCACCCTATCGAACCATAACAAGTAACGAAGAACCAGGATAGTTTAGCATACGGTCGGGTGCAGTGATGTTTTATGTCTGTTTGTTTGGTGGATAGTGACCAACACTTTTTAGAAACTGATCAACAGATTGTATTTGTATTGATCGAAAAGGATTAAGAACCAACAGATATTTATCTCCACTGATAATCAAATCAGCTTTACCACTAAGCGATAACTCTAAAATCTTGTCATACTTGGCATCACGGCACTCCTTGACAACATCTACCACCTCAATCAATATCCCCCTATCTATAAAGCTGTCTAAAAATTCTTCCCTTTCTTCATCTGTGATATATTTTCTAAACTTTGCACGACTGAGAACTTCGTCAATTTCTTCTATTAGTTCTCATTAGAACAAAATGTTGCCGTTTTGGAGTGCATACCTAATTGCCAAGTCAGGCTGACTGCCCTCAAACAGCAAAGAGCTAATGATCACGTTGGTATCAAAAACGTATCGCACTTTATTCACTTAGCAAATTACTCAAAATTTCGGTAGTTAAGCCTCTAGCTTGTGCTTTCCGACTGATATCACTCATGACAGTCTCTAGTGGGCGGCGTTTTCTAGCAAATTCTTTCAACCTCAAACTAAGAAGAGCATCAAGCTTTTGACGATCAGCAAATATAGCTGATTCATAAATTTTTGCTGATTCCGCGTCAACACGAATTTTAATCTCTCTAACTTCCATAGGTTTTACATACCAAAGAATGTTTCTAAACTATCTAAAACTCTCTCTGACTATATACTAGACTAATTTTTCCAGATAATACCCCCAATTAGAATTTTATTGAGAATTTATTCATCTAATCACCCTTATGGAAAGACTCTAGGGAAATTTTCCTTCTCATCTCTCCATTGGGGATATTACAGGGATTAATCTATTTTGATTGACTTGTATCACCTGAAATGCCCATGCGGATCACAAAAATTGCCAATTGTCAATAGCTTTTGAGATGCTCTCACCCTGTTATAACATATAATTAATTTGCAAGAGTTCTAGTTAACTTGGTTAGGGCTATGGATTTATTAAAAAATCGCTTTGTGCAGTCGTTAGGAGTCGGAGCGTTGTTTTACCTCCTGATGCTTTCCTTAAATTGGGTGGTGTTGTTCACCCTGAGAATTCTTGAATCTTTTTCTAGTTGGTATCGATACCGCGCCGCTCCCTATTCCTTCCAAATTAGTATCGGGGTGACGCTGGCCTATTTGCTGATCACGGCCGTCTTGAGTAGTCGGCATGATTAGTAGTAAAACGTAGGGTGCGTTAGACGGCAAAAATTGCTGATTTGACTGGAAGGTGACAATCCGTCGTAACGCAGCACCTATCATCAACATTTACTCATACCGGCGGTTGCGTTTGCGGATAATCCAGAGGATAAACCAGATAACGAGGGCAAGTAGGGCTATTTTTGAGACGGGAGCCAGATATTCTTCCACAAGGGGGTAATTTTTCCCTAAAAAGTAACCTGCTGCCGTTAAAAAAACGACCCAGAGGGTCGTGCCGATGGTGGAGTAAACTAAAAAAGGAATCATCGCCATGTGATTCATCCCAGCAGGTAGGGAAATCAAAGTTCGCACTCCTGGGACCAAACGACAGAGTAAAACCGCTTTACTACCGTGACGATTAAACCATTGATTGGCTTTTTGAATATCTTTAGCGGAAACGGTAATCCATTTGCCGTATTTATCGGCTAGTTTTTCGATTTTTTCCTCATCCACAACCCGACCGAGATAATACCAAGGTAGCGCTCCGACTACGGTTCCGACAATCCCCGCTACCACTGCCGGAATAAATTCCATTTGTCCCTCATGGACGGTAAAACCGGCTAGGGGCATAATTAATTCTGAGGGAATGGGAGGAAAAAGATTCTCTAAAAACATTAATAGGGCTATGCCTAAATAGCCCATCGAAGTCATTGTATTTGTAATCCATTCAGTCATATTTTTTTATGATTTAGAAAACAGTTTAAAAGTAAAAAAAGGGGGTTGGGGAAGTATTTTCAGTAAACTGAAAACTCACATCTGAAAACTCACATCTGAAAACTCACATCTGAAAACTCACACCTGATAACTGATAACTGATAACTGATAACTGATAACTGATAACTGATATTAGGTTCCGGAAGTCCAGGAGTTGATATATTCTAATTGGGCTTCGGTGAGGGTATCGATTTCAATCCCCATGGCTTGCAGTTTCAAACGGGCGATTTCTTGGTCTAATTCGTAGGGAATTGAGTAGATGCCGGGGGCCAATTTACCTTTATTTTTAACCAAGTATTCTACACCGATCGCTTGGTTAGCGAAACTCATATCCATAACGGCGCTAGGATGACCTTCGGCGGCTGCGAGGTTAACTAGGCGACCTTCACCGATAACAACGACGGATTTACCGCTTTTTAGGCTATATTGTTGGGTAAAGTTGCGAACTTCCTTAACATTATTCGCTTTTGCGCCTAAAGCTTGCAGGTCGATTTCAATATCAAAGTGACCGGAGTTGGAAACAATCGCCCCATCTTTCATTAGGTCGAAATGTTCAGCCCGGATAACGTGCTTGTTACCAGTAACAGTGATGAAGATATCGCCTTCTTTAGCGGCTTCATCCATGGGCATAACCCGGAAACCGTCCATCGCTGCTTCAATGGCGCGCACGGCGTTAATTTCGGTGACAATTAGATTAGCGCCTAAACCTTTGGCCCGCATAGCGACACCTTTACCACACCAACCATAACCAGCCACAACCACGGTTTTACCGGCAAGGAGGATATTGGTGGCGCGAATGATACCATCAAGGGTAGATTGACCTGTACCGTAGCGATTATCAAAGAAATGCTTGGTTTCTGCGTCGTTAACGTTCATTGCGGGGAAGGATAAGACCCCGGCTTTGAGCATGGCTTGCAAACGGACGATACCGGTGGTAGTTTCTTCGGTAGTACCGATAATGTCGGGTAATTGGTGACTTCTTTCTTTAACCAGGGTGGCCACTACATCACAACCATCATCGATGATAATCTGGGGTTTGTGATCGAGGGCGATTTGAACGTGACGGTGATAGGTGTCGTTATCTTCCCCTTTGATTGCATAAACGGGGATGCCGTAATCAGCGACTAAACAAGCGGCCACATCATCTTGGGTGGAAAGGGGATTACTAGCAATTAATAACGCATCAGCGCCACCGGCTTTGAGTGCGATTGCCAAATTGGCGGTTTCGGTGGTAACGTGGCAGCAAGCGACTAAACGCAGTCCAGCAAAGGGTTTTTCGATGGCGTAACGTTCGGCTAATTGACGCAAAACTGGCATTTCCCGACCAGCCCATTCGATGCGCTGTTTGCCGATGGGGGCTAAACTAATATCTTTAATGTCGTATTTCTGTTGAACTGGTGTTGCTACCATAAGGGGTTTTCCTTGAATACAAGCCTAGGCTATTGGTTAATTTAACTTAACATTGTCTGGGTATTTTGGCTAATGTCAAGCCTTCCACCGGTTTTTTATATAGGAAAAAATTATCAATACCTCGCTGACCTATCCAGAAATCAGTACATTGTCTCTATTTTAGGTAACTATATAGTACAATAAAACTACTGTAGTGGCTCAATTAAGCTAGAAATCTCTATTTCGTGATGATAAGATGAACTGATGGGCGACAAACTAACAGGCGTTAATCCCAAGATAATCCAATGGGCAAGAGAAAGGGCGAGATATTCTCTTGAGTCTGTGGCGGTCAAGTTTAAAAAAGATGTTTCTGTTATCGAGAAATGGGAGTCAGGAGAGGACTTTCCTACCTATAGTCAATTGGAAAAGTTAGCAGAAATATATAAACGTCCCCTCGCTTTATTCTTTTTCCCAGAACCTCCCCTAGAAGCGGAGGAAAAACAAGAATTTAGAACTTTGCCAGACTTTGAAATCGAAAATTTGGCCGCCGATACTATCTATGCTTTACGACAAGCAAAAGCGATGCAATTGTTGCTCTCAGAAATTAATAATGATATTAATCCTAGTACCAAGAAAATCTTTCAGGATATTTCGGTTAGTTCTAGTGATGATTTAAGGAAATTAGCCGAACAGATCAGAAATTATTTAAACGTTACTTTAGAAGAACAACTGACCTGGAATGATCGGGAAACTGCCTTAAAAAAATGGCGGAGTGCCGTGGAAGCAGCCGGTATTTTTATTTTTAAGCGTTCTTTTAAGCCGCGAGAAATTTCGGGATTTTGCTTGATAGATATTGAATTTCCAATCATCTATCTTAATAATAGCACGGAAAAATCTAGACAAATATTTACCATTTTTCATGAATTAGCACATATTCTTTTGCAGACTAACGGAATTACTAAGTCTGACGATAGATATATTAATAGTTTGCAAGGAGAAAATAAATATATCGAGATATTTTGTAATAAATTTGCTGCGGAGTTTTTGCTTCCCAATCATGTTTTTTCTGAGATAATCAGAGAAACAATAGTTAATGATAAAAATATCTCGAAAATTTCCAGTGATTATAAGGTTAGTCGAGAAGTAGTTTTACGAAAACTGTTAGATAATAACTTAATCTCCCAGAAAGAATATACTCTTAAAGTAAGGGAGTGGTACAGTGAGCAGGTGGTAAAAAGTCAGGACAAAAATAAAAAATCTGGAGGTGATTACTATGCTAATCAGGCGACATATTTGGGAGAAAATTACCTAAAACTTGTGTTCAATAAATACTATCAAGGTCAATACGATATCGAGCGCGTTGCCGATTATCTAAACATTAAAAAAGTTGCTATGGTGGAACAACTTGAACAATATTTATTAGATAAGGGACTGTTTTGATGGTTTACATTTTTGACACAAGTAGTTTTAAGGTTTTAGGAAACTATTTTCCCAAAAGTTTTCCTACCGTTTGGCAAAAAATCGATTTGCTTGTGTCAAAAGGTAAACTAAAATCAGTACGGGAAGTGCTTAAAGAAGTAGAATATGGCAATAATAAACAAATATTTTTACCACCCACTGCTCAGGAAACTTTATTTATTGCCGAAAATTTTTCTATAAGAAACTTTAAGAATTTAGTGAGTGAAAAAGCAAGATTACAAGGAAAACCAGTGGCAGACCCATTTATTATTGCCGCTACTAAGATAAAAGACGGGGCTCTTCTCGACTTTGTGTGATGATTTTTGCTTATGGAATCGTGAAATGCTTATCGAGCAAGACTTTTAGGGCTATTTTGCGGATATTCTATCAGTATAGACCTCGTTTTCACACAGAAACCAGAAGAGCCAAGACGGTTGCGTAATTACCGAAGAAGCCTTAAAGCCTAATGCTCCCAAAATCCCCACAGTCTGTCAACACTTTTCTATCGATTGTACCAATGTTCAGGGTTTAATGGAGCGAGAAGGTTGGCAATTTTAAAACTAAAATTAATGGATAAATTGCCATTGACATCCTCGCCGCCGTAAAACGGACGGCGATTCCTCACCACGCCACCTTTTTAGAATGGTCGCTGAATGGGGTTGACGCTTCACGGGATGCTGCTTCTTTAACAGAAGTC
>VYLV01000074.1_pt1 | contig 14732 bp, 13 predicted proteins | sample 5114191 | NCBI WGS metagenome assembly VYLV01 (sample SAMN12291782, study PRJNA351875) | freshwater metagenome | isolation source: freshwater lake | place: USA: Michigan, Little Long Lake | collected 2013-08-08 | reverse complement strand
TATCAAATCGCTGTAACCATTGCAACATCGTTGTTAAATAAAAATCTTTCTCAATTAATTCTTAAGAATTTATAAATATTGCGAAATGTTAATTTAAATATTCTCAAGTTTTTGCAGTCAATAAATAATTTTTACTTATCTTTGTCGGAAAATAGAACTCCTGCAAAAATCCCACATCTACCATGGGGTTAGGAATCAGTTATCAGTTATCAGTTATCAGTTAACTGAGAAAACTCCCCACACCCCACACCCCACACCCCACTTATTCAACAAAGATGAAAGAATCATGGCGAGAACGTCTGAATATCTCTCGAATAGCGATTAATGCCCCGAGGTTAACCATTGCTTTCTGGTTAGCGGTGGTCGTGGCGGGAATTTTGGCTTTTAGTTCCCTAAAATACGCTCTTTTCCCCGATATCAGCTTTCCAGTCGTAATAATTAACGCTCAAGCGGATTTAGCTACTGCTATCACCACGGAACAGCAATTAACTAAACCCCTAGAAAATCCCCTTTTCTCTCTCCCCGGTTGTCGCGATGTGTCCTCGACTACTTCCCCCGGACAGTCAGTAATCAGCGTTTTCTTTAAAATTGGCACAAATTTAGACAGGGCCACGGCAGCAGTTAAACAGGCTATCTCGCAAGTCCCTTTACCCCCTCAAGCTACCACAGAAGTTATCCCCGTTGATTTAAATGAGTCGGCAACAGTCACCTATGCGCTGGTGAGTGAGCAGAAAACTCTGGAAGAATTAAGCCAAATCGCCCAAGATAATTTAATTCCGCCCTTAAAAGCTCTCGAAGGTACGGCTAAAGTTAATTTACTCGGTCAAAGTACAGTTAGGGAAGATAATCCCCATAAAAGCTTAACCCGACCATTGCCCACGCTGGTGCGCTTTAATGGCCAAGAGGCGATCGCAGTGCAGGTAATCAAACAAGGTGCTGCCAATAGTCTCGATCTGGCCGCCCAAGCAGAAAAACTGGTTAAAGACATAGCACAAAAACTGCCCGATGTCAAGATAATTTTAGCTGAAACCCAAGCGGAATATATTCGCGCTGCCCTACAAGGCACGATCGATGATTTACTTTTGGCAGTTTTGCTGTCGGTGCTGGTGATATTGATATTTTTAGGCAGTTTCGCCGCTACAATCATTTCTGCTCTGGTTATACCCCTATCTCTTTTGGGGACTTTCATTATCATGGCAATCTATGGGTTTAATCTGGAAACCCTGACGCTGCTGGCCCTCGCTTTGGTGATTGGCATTGTCGTGGATGATGCGATCGTTGATGTGGAGAATATTTCCCGTTTAATCGACGCGGGGGAAACCCCGAAAAATGCGGCACTCAAGGGGACAAGGGAGATCGGATTAGCTGTCACTGCTTCCACTTTAACCATTGTTGCCGTGTTTATACCCGTCGCTTTTATGGGGGGTGCGGTGGGACAGTTTTTCCAACCCTTCGGTTTAACTGTCTCGGCTGCGGTGATTTTTTCTCTGTTGATCGCCAGAACTTTATCGCCAGTTTTGGCAGTATATTGGCTGAAACCGCAGTCACGGGCAAAAATGACGAAACAAAAGCGACCGATTGAGAACGCCTATCGACGGCTCTTAAACTGGTCATTGCGTCATCGTTTGCTGGTCATTGCTATTGCCCTAATTACCTTTTTTGCGGGTATTGCCCTGATTCCTTTTATTTCTAGGGGATTTATTCCCCGACTCGATCGCGGCGAGTTTAATCTGGTTTATACTTCTCCTTTGCCGAAAATAACGCAAATTAGTCCTAATAAACCGACGGCTAAGAGTTCTAGCGATAGTTTCGCTTGGATTTCCCAGTTAGCGAGTTCTCCCGAAAGTTTTCTTTTGCGTCGCACTATCCGCGATGGCAGCAAATTAGAAGCGCCGATTTTGCGGGATGGGGAAGTGGAATCGACTTTTATGATCGCCGGTTTACGGGGTGAGCCGAATCGTGGCAAAATTCACATTAAACTGAAGAGCGATCGTCAATCTCACACCAGTGCGGTGCAGCAACGGATTCGGCAAATTTTACCGACAATTAGAGGGGTGAATGTCAGTATCGAGGACATTCCTTTTGTGCAGACGGAAGCGGAAAAGCCGATCCAAATTGCGATTAAAAGCGATGATTTCAAGCTATTGCGCGATAGTGCCGAGAAATTGCGGGTTGAGGCCGCTAAAATCGCCGGTTTAAAGGATATTTCCCTATCATCTAGATTAAATGAGCGGGGGGATTTTTTGGCGATCGAGCGTTTAAATGGTCAACAGGCGATTTTTCTCAGTGCTAATCTTAGTCCGGATTTAGGATTAGAAGATGCGGCCATTAAAATTGAAGGGATTCCTTTACCGGAAGGGATAACTTTACAGCGTTGGGGTACTTCTTCTCAAAGTAGCGATGTTTTGGGCAGTTTTGGTCGCACTTTAATCCTAGCGACAATTTTAATGTTAGGAGTTTTATGGTTATTATTCAGAAGACTGCTAGAAACTATCGTCATCGCTTTATGTTTACCTTTAGCGATTGTGGGGGCAATGTTGGGGTTATTGGTAACGGGTAGTGAGTTTAGTATGATTTCTCTGATCGGGTTTATCTTCCTCTTGGGATTACTTGATAAAAACGCTGTGTTATTGCTGGATTATACTAACCAATTGCGTCAACAGGGTTGGAGTCGGGAGCAAGCGGTTTTAGAGACGGGAATGATTAGGTTAAGACCGATTTTAATGACCACTTGTTCGACAATTTTAGGCATGATTCCGATCGCTTTGGGATTGGGTACTGGTGCGGAATTGCGGCAACCCATGGCGATGGTAATTGTGGGAGGTTTAGTCACTTCTTCCCTGTTGAGTTTAATTGTTGTGCCTGTGTTATATCTAAGTTTAGAGGATGTTTGGAACCAGATTAAAGCCGGTCAAAAGTAGCTAGTTTTACCGTTTTAGCTTCTGATTACTATAGAGTCGTTTGAATTCTTTTTGTTGTTGATTATGATCGACAATTGGCTCAGGATAACCACAACGATGTCTTTCTAAATGGGAGATTTTCCCGGTTACTAAATATTCCGTATCTACGGAAGCTAATTCCGGCAACCATTGACGAATATATTCCCCTTCTGGATCGAATTTTTGTGTCTGACTAGCGGGATTAAAAATTCTTAAAGGTTTCGGATCCATGCCACTAGAGGCACTCCACTGCCAACCACCATTATTAGCGGCTAAATCGCCATCAAAAAGTTTCTGCATGAAGTATTTTTCGCCTTTTTGCCAGTTAATAATTAAGTCTTTGGTTAAAAAACTCGCCACGATCATGCGACAACGATTGTGCATCCATCCTGTTTCATTTAATTGTCGCATCGCCGCGTCAACGATCGGATAGCCGGTTTTTCCCTCACACCAAGCTTGAAAATGTTCTTCGTTATCCTGCCAAGGAAAATGACGAAATTCTGTTCTATAAGCACCGACCGCCAATTCTGGGAAAAAATAGAGACAATGCTGGTAAAATTCCCGCCAGGCTAACTCTTGCTGCCAAGTGATAATACCATCTTTTGCTTCCTGGGCGCGGCAATTTTCTAATAACTCTAGGGTTGCCGTCCAAATGGTGCGAATGCCAATCGCGCCAAATTTTAAAGCGGCACTCAAGCGCGAGGTGCCATCAACAGCGGGGAAGTTACGATCTTCTTGATAATTGTTAATAACCCCTTGACAAAATTCTTCTAATCTGCTATTAGCGGCCTTTTCTCCGGGGGTGAGGGGTAAGGGATTTTGCCAAGTAAAACCTAAATTTTCTAGGGTTGGTAAATTAATAGTTTCTGTGAGTTTCTCCCCCTCATTTTCGTCTAATCCTTGCAGGTTTTCTAGGGTTGTGGGGCTGGCTTTGGCTAATTGGCTCCAATTTTTCCAAAAAGGAGTATATACGGTGTAGGGGCTTTTTGAGAGGGTGAGGACTTGCCCTGGAGCGTGGAGAAGTTGATCCCAGAAGGTTTCTACCTCAATTCCTTTTGTTTGTAAAGCGGCAATTACCTGTTGATCCCGTTGACGCGCGTAGGGTTCAATATCGAGGTTAAAAAAAACTGCTTTTGCTGATAAATTGCTGGCTAAGTTGACGAGTGTTTGACTGGGGTTGCCGCGAATAATCAGTAATTGACTACCTTTTTGGCGATAATTTTTGGCTAATTCCTCTAGACAACCGAGGAGATAGGCAACTCTCGCAGAGGCGATATCATCCCCTTCTAAAATAGCAGGATCGAGGCAGAAAACCCCGATAATTTTCGGACTACGTTCCCTAGCTTTACTAAGTCCAATATTGTCCGAGAGACGTAAATCGCGACGATGCCAGAAAAGGATTAGATTTGACATAAAGTAAGGTGATGAGAAGATTATCAGGAGCGAGATTATTGGGGTACAGTTAAGAACAAATTCAATTCAAAAATACTCTTTCTGTAATTATAAGACAGTGGATCAAGAATAACTGTCTAATTGGGTGCATCTCATTTTTGTAAATCTACTGAGTTGGGATTTTTAAAGGGAAACTATCTTCTAAAGTTGGTCATTACTTCCGATTTTATCACTCAATCCAAGCCTTTGGGGGGTTCTACCCCCCAAACCCCCCGCGCATTAGTTTTTCGGTGGGATGCTTACAGGCAGCTGCTGATATATTTGTAATAATTTAAGAGTCACTAATAATTGCTGATTGTCCGTATTTTTGCAGATGTGAGATGCACCCGTCTAATTTTACAATCTAGCTGTGATTGGCAGTTAATTTATTGACAAAATCTCGATGTTCTGTTGTTTCTAACCCCCGCTGCAAAATCACTAAAACTTTTCCTAAGTCGCCCATTAATAAAGCGTTTTTATCTAGCCATAAACCGGGGAAGATTTGGGAGCGTATTATGCCATCACTATCGGTTTCTAGTTTAATATATTCTCCTGCCTGTAGCCGAAACCAATCAAATTCTTGTTCATAAAACCGCCAGACTAGGTATTCTTGGACTTGATTGCGACGATAGACATTTAATTTTTGATGCACATCGTAGGAAGCACTAGAAGCGGCAATTTCGACAATTAATTCCGGCGCGCCTTCTACATAATCATCTTCACTAATTATGGATTGTCCTCCCTTTTCAATTCTTAATAGGGCATCCGGTTGGGGTTCGTTATCAATATCTAATCTCACGGTGGCATTATCACCCAATCTAACACCAGGAGTCGCCGCTTTATAGAGAGCTAACCATCCGATAATATTAGCATGAGGCTCGGCGTGACTTTCAAATCTGAGGGGAGATGCCATATAAACAATTCCTTCAATTAATTCCGCTTTTTTGAGATGGGGCATTGCTTGATAACGTCGTTCAAATTCCCATCGAGTTAATTTATCGCCGTTTTCTAGGGGAGGAATTGTTAAAGAAGCAGCCATTACTGGGGTAGTTATCATAAGTTCTCTCTTTTCACCCGTCTTCTTGTTAATCTTTGCCAGCTTTTAGATCACCAGTTTTTAGTCATCTTCCATTATTATAACATCGATAGGTAGGAGATGTTAGAGTAGTTTAACACACCCACAAACATCAATTAGAAGTCAATAAATAATCCATTAGTTTGAGCAAAGTCGTTTCTCCCATATTGTAGAACGCTTGAGAGAAAACATTTCTCTGATTTTAAAATCTAGCTGTGATTGGCAGTTAATTTATTGACAAAATCTCGATGTTCTGCTGTTTCTAACCCCCGTTGCAAAATCACTAAAACTTTTCCTAAGTCGCCCATTAATAAAGCGTTTTTATCTAGCCATAAACCGGGGAAGATTTGGGAGCGTATTATGCCATCACTATCGGGTTCTAGTTTAATATATTCTCCTGCCTGTAGCCGAAACCAATCAAATTCTCGTTCATAAAACCGCCAGACTAAGTATTCTTGGACTTGATTGCGACGATAGACATTTAATTTTTGATGCACATCGTAGGAAGCACTAGAAGCGGCAATTTCGACAATTAATTCTGGCGCGCCTTCTACATAATCATCTTGACTAATTATCGATTGTCCTCCCTTTTCAATTCTTAATAGGGCATCCGTTTGGGGTTCGTTATCAATATCTAATCTCACGGTACAATTATCCCCTAATTGCAGATAGGGGGTAAAAGCTTTATAAAAACCCAACCATAACATAATATGCGCGTGGGGTTCACCATGTTGGGTAATTCTCAAGGGAGATGCCATATAAACAATTCCTTCAATTAATTCCGCTTTTTTGAGATGGGGCATCCCTTGATAACGTCGTTCAAATTCCCATCGAGTTAATTTATCGCCGTTTTCTAGGGGGGGAATTGTTAAAGAAGCAGCAATTAGTGGAGTAGTTGTCATAAGTTTTCTCTTTTCACCCGTCTTCTTGTTAATCTTTGCCCGCTATCGGATCAGGCTTTTTTACTGATCTTCCATTATTATAACATCGATCGGTAGGGTGTGTTAAAGTAGCTCAACACACCCACAAAAATCAATTGTAAGTCAGCAAATAATCGACAAGTTTAGCCAACCTTACTTGCCCAATTCCTGTCACTCGTCGCTTGCGTATATCTTCCACAGAATCAAAGGGCTTTTCTGAACGTTTTTTCAGAAAGTCATTAACAGATGCAGGTGGAATTCCCGCTTTTTTAAGTTGATTAGCATCACAGCTATTCAAAAGCTCTAAAATCGACTTAGAAGGAGGAGGAGGAGGAGGAGAAATCATAATTTTTTCTTCCAGTCTTTTGATTTCTTCTCGCATAGCCTGTAATTCATTTGTTATGCTTAATCTGAATTCAGTCAAACACTTCTCAATATCTGGATGGTTGTCAATATCTGGCTTTGGAGCATTTAGTTCAGGGCGAAGTAATTGGATTTGTTGCTTGGCATTATCTTCGTATTCATGATTTATTACGATAGAACTAATAGTCTCAATACTAGAATTTCTTTCTCTGGCTATTCTAGAAGCATAGTATTCTAAATTACCATTGAGAATTTCGTACTGTTCAAATCCTGTTTGTTTTAAAGTAATTGGACAGACTATTCCTCCCATATCAATAATAAGATTAGCTAGGTTTTCCAATTTATTTTGATCGAAGCTTGAGAGAGCTTCAGCAGAAATGATATTATCTAAATCAATTCGTAAAAATTTCCACATCTACTTAACTCCTATTTTAGCTAAAACTTCGAGTGCTAAGGCTTCAAATTCTGCTGCTGATACTCCCGCATCAGCTTGATGTTCGGCATAATCGATTATAGATTGGGGGGCAGGAATTTGTAAATCTCCCACGGTAACGTATTGATTTATACAGCGAGATAAAGGCATTCTTTCCGAGATAATCGATTCCATCAAAGGTAAACCATATTTGTCTGGAATCACTTGTTTTTGTTTGGGGAAATTATATTTTAAGTATTGAGCGTGGGTAGAAATTTTGGAAGGTAAAACACCTAAAATCTCTAAGTTTTTTTTGCCTAAGTTTTCACGAAGATCATTAATATCTTCATCGATAAGCTTCTTGACTCCTTGTATTCCTTGATTAGAAAAAGGTTTCAAATCAGAAGGAATAATTAAATAATCAGCAGCGATTAAAGATACTTGAGCGTATAAATCTAAGGATGGGGGAGTATCGATAATTGCAATATCATAATCTTGCGTCACTCTTTCTAATTTTTTCGCTAGTCTAATGTAGGCTCCTCCTCTTTGAGTTAATTCGCTTTGCTTACTAATTAAGATAATGTGAGAAGGAATTATATCAATCTCAGGATAAGTAAAACCTTGAGATTTTCTGACGATATCTGGGATAAAATTCGAGTCATTTTTTTCTAGCAAATGAAAGACATTTTTATCTTTTAAATCATCGTCATCATCGAATTGAAACTTAATTAAACCAACGGCAAAAGTACTATTAGCTTGAGCATCAATATCAATTAATAAAACTCGCTTGCCTTTTTTACTCAAAGCTGCCGCTAGATTGGTAGCGACGGTGGTTTTACCAACACCACCTTTATGATGATAAATTGCGATGGTTTTCATGGGATTTTTGTTGTTGATTGTTGGAGAATTGAGCGGTGGAATACCTAGGGATAAAGTTTCGTAGCCAATCAGAGATTTTAACTGTTCTAAGTGAGAGGCAATTTCTAACCCAGAACATCTAAAAACTAAATAAATTTTATCGGGTTTCCTTTGATAAAGTAGAATCTCATCACCATTGGTTAATAATCCCCACTGCACTTTAAAGTAGTTGAGATAATAACCTAAACGGTGACGATGATTAATCAGCTTTTCTCTGGGGTTTTTAGCCTCGATAATTAGACAGTGAGAGGGGAAAAACTGCTTTTTGTTGATAGGTTTTTGAGCGGAAACAAGGAAATCTAAGCGTACTTTACCGAAGCTAACTTGTTGATACCAATGTTCGGCATTGTAGCCTAGTTTGGGGAGTAAATACTGGACGATTAATTTACTCTCCACTTCCCTTTCGTTATGACAATAGTGAGGATTGAAAGTCACACATTTGAGGAAATACTTAAGAACAACTTATTGTTAGTTTAAATGATGACAGCCCTTCTCGTCAAGGTGAAGCACAGACTAAATCCTTACTTAAGTGGGGAGGCACAATTATTGGTAGGATGGGTTAGCGGTAGCGTAACATGAGAGGACGTTGGGTTTCATGCTTCAACCCAACCTACGTTCATCTTATATTTAATTCCACCCACCTACTTAATCGGGTATTTCAGCTGCAAGAACGAACCCCATCTATCCCAGAAAAGCTACATATTGAGATGAATATCAGTCAATTTACGGGTTTATTGCAGTAGGATGTTTACCTAAAAAGCATCCTACTGACAGCTTCAATTAATTAATCTGCATAATTTTCTCGGCTACTTTCTGGGAAATAAAAGGTAAAATTGAGCGATTTTGACTGTTATCTTTTCCCTCGGTAAATACCACTAAGAGATAGGGAGTATGATGGGGAATTTCAATATAGGCTGCATCGTGACGCACTTGACTTGTCCAACCAGCTTTTGACCAAATTTGACTATTTTCTGGTAATCCTTGTCCGAGAAATCCTAAGATTTGTGTATCATCTCCTTGACTTGTCCAATCAGCAGGATTAAGACTTCGTTTTAGTAAAGACATCATCATCTGGGAACGTTGGGAAGAAACAGCAATCCCCCCGACAATAGTATGAATTAAACGCGCCACTGCATTGCTAGTTAACATATTGCGATTCTCCATTAATTCCCCTAAAAAAGCGCGTTCACGTCCATAGGGACCATCAGACCAAGTTTTTTGATTAACGTTAATTGTCGCTAATTCTGGCCAATTTAGGGATTGAAAATAACGATTAACTATGTTGCGTTGTTGCTTCCAAGTTTCAAAGGGACCGGCGGCAATTTCTGGACCGCTAGTGGTTCCCGTGACCAGATCTACAACTAAACTGGTAGCATCATTACTAGAGTCAACAATCATGTCACGAATGGCGCGATTTAATTCGGTGCTTTCGGCAATCATTACCCCTTCTAACCACTCATGAATTGCTACTAGATAAAATAATTTCACTAAACTAGCAGGATAGGTTCTTTCTTGTCCGCGATAGCTAAATCCGCGGGGGGAATATTTCCAGAATTCTTCGTGGGAAATTGCTCCCCCCGTGTTGACGATAACGGGAGGATCATATACTATCCAAGTTAGGGCAATTTGTTCTTGAGCTAATTGGGGAAATTCTCGCCAAGTTGTTTCTAAAATATCTGTACCGAACTGTTGGAGGTGGTCTTCAGTATAAAAAAAGTTCATAGGTGTGATGCAAAGTCAAGAGTTAGAAGGTGGATAAATTATTGAGTCGGCAATTCTCATTTTACGGTAAAATTTACCGATAATTAATTATTTGAACGCTTCTGAGTTTAATGTTTATATCTACCGATGAGGTTCATCTCTATTTTATCAGTCTCGATCCCTCTGGGGACAGACTAGAAAAACTGGCTTCTTTGCTCTCGGAAGATGAAATAATTAGAGCTAATCGTTACCATTTTCCCGAACACAAGCGGCGTTTTTTGGTGGGTAGGGGATGTTTAAGGGAGATTTTAGGGTCATATTTGGCGATAAGTCCCGAAAAAATCGAGTTTATCTACAGTGAACGGGGAAAACCGAGTATTAACTACCAATTACAGTTTAATCTCTCCCATTCCGAAGAGATGGCAATCTGTGGCTTGACTTTAACCAGTCGCATCGGGGTAGATTTAGAGAAAATGCGGGCCATGAAAGATTTAAATAGCTTGACAAAAAGGTTTTTTTGTGCTAGGGAACATGAGCTTGTTGAAAAGTCCGCCGAGAAGGAAAAGCTATTTTTTCAGTTATGGACGGCAAAAGAGGCTTATTTAAAGGCACTGGGAACGGGAATTAGCGGGGGACTCGATCGAGTGGAAGTAGGCCTCAATCCCTTAAAATTAGACAATGTGGCGGGGGAATGGCAATTATGGACAGGAGAAATCGGCGATAATTATCGAGCGACGGTGGTTATCGAAGGTAGCGATCGAGTGATTAAAACCTTTGGCCTTTCTGATCTATGATTAATTGGGGAGTTAATTGCCTTCAGGTGTCCTTAATTATTACTTAATCTTGTTTTCTCTATGCGAATTGCTCTTTTTACAGAAACTTTCTTACCGAAAATCGATGGAATTGTCACCCGTCTTAAACATACCGTTGACCACCTACAAAGATTAGGTCATCAGGTATTAGTTTTCTCTCCCGATGGCGGTTTAAAAGAGTACAAAGGTGCTAAGATTCATGGAGTTACAGGGATTCCCCTACCCCTATATCCGGAATTAAAAATGGCTTTTCCCCGGCCTTCAGTCGGTCAAGCTTTAGAGAGGTTCAAACCCGATATTATTCATGTGGTTAACCCCGCTATTTTAGGGGTGGGAGGCATTTATTTTGCCAAAACTATGAACATTCCCCTCGTCGCTTCCTATCATACCCATCTCCCCCAATACCTACAACACTACGGGTTAGGTTCCCTAGAAGGATTACTCTGGGAATTATTAAAATTGGCCCACAATCAAGCAAGTTTAAATCTCTGTACTTCCACTGCTATGGTGCAAGAATTATCTAGTCGTGGCATTGAAAAGGTAGAGCTTTGGCAAAGGGGAGTCGATACGGAATTATTTCAACCTCATTTAAAATCCCCGGCTATGAGACTGAAATTATCCCAAAATAACCCCGATAGTCCTCTCTTATTATATGTTGGTCGAGTCTCGGCCGAAAAGGAAATCGATCGCATTAAACCAGTATTAGAAGCGATTCCCGAAGCAAGATTTGCCATTGTGGGAGATGGTCCCCATCGGGAAGCTTTAACAAGTCATTTTGCCGACACAAATACCCATTTTGTCGGTTATTTACAGGGGTTAGAATTAGCCTCCGCTTTTGCTTCCGCAGATGCTTTTCTTTTTCCCTCACGCACAGAAACCCTCGGTTTGGTACTTTTAGAATCCATGGCTGCCGGTTGTCCGGTGGTGGCGGCAAATTCGGGGGGAATTCCCGATATTGTCACCGATGGAGTTAATGGTCATCTCTTCGATCCTAGGGATGAGAAGGGTTTAATTACTGCCACCCAAAGATTACTAACCGCCAAGGCAGAAAGAGAGGAATTACGACGAAATGCGCGTCTAGAAGCGGAAAAATGGGCATGGCAAGCGGCCAGCAAACAATTATTAAATTACTATCACCGGGTTTTGAATAATAATTCTGTGGCTTTTGCCGCTTAATTGTTGTCAAAATGCTCGAATTTAATTGCAAAAACCTTGACCTATTGTAACTTTTATGGCCAGCGCACCCAGTACCACCTTAGATAAGTCCACCCAAGTTGTCAAAAAGACTTATCCCAACTATAAAGTTATTGTTCTCAACGATGACTTTAACACCTTCGATCATGTGGCCAATTGTTTAATTAAATATATCCCGGATATGACTACCGATCGAGCTTGGGAATTAACTAATCAAGTTCACTACCAAGGGCAAGCAATTGTCTGGACAGGTCCCCAAGAACAAGCGGAACTTTATCACCAACAATTGCGACGGGAAGGATTAACTATGGCTCCTCTAGAGGCCGCATAATTATGAATAATGGTCGCTTAGTTTGGAATCATTCTACTCATATTCCGGGGTTGATTGCGGTATTAGAAAAGTTAATTACCTATCAAGGAATCACCACTGTCACTCCGGGGGTACTTTCTCGCTCAAAAGGTCATTGTCCGCGGTTACAATTGCGGATATCAGTACCAATTCGTGGTGGTTTTAAGGTGATTGCGAGGACAGGAAAAAGTGTGCAGGAAGTCTTTGTTATCACCGATTTAAACCAAGAGGATTTAGAAATGGCTATCCAAGCTTGTTTAGGAAAATAACTGTCGTGGGTGCGTTGTTGAAAGGCTGCTGGTTATTAATCATTGTTTTTCTGTTTTTCTGTGTACATTCTCTCCCTAGTTTGGCAGTAGTGGATAGAGTTCCTTTAACAGTAACTTTATTGCAGGAACGTTTAAGCGCACCCGTCCTTAAAGAAGGGATGACTACCATTGATTTAGCCAATTTAGTTATCGATATCCGCGATGAAAATAAGGAACTCCAGGAACAATTTTATCAACAGATTCAAGGTCAAATTAATCGCGCTAAACAACCCCTAGGTTTAGATTTTAGTAATTCCTTAATTCAAGGCAATTTTATCGCTTCCCGTCTGGGTTTACCGACTCCTTTAACAAAAGTGGCTCTCGCTACCTTATTATCACCCACGGAAGAACAGTTATTACAACAGGACGAAAATTTTTTATTCGATAGCGATGAACCGGTTTTTAATGTCACAGTATTTCGCGGACCTGTGAAGTTGTCCGGAACCGTATTTATGGGAGAAGTGGACTTTTCTAAGACTTTTTTTCTGCAAATTGTCGAAGCAATGGAAGCAAAATTTAGTCGTGAAAGTAATTGGGTAGAATCTCGTTTTGCTAGGGTAGCGAAATTTACCAAAGCCACTTTTATGGGAGATGTAAATTTTAGTCAAAGTCAATTTTTAAATAAAGCTATCTTTCGCACGGCACATTTTAAAAGTATTACCAACTTCCATCGCAGTCATTTTACTGCCGAAGCTTATTTTGATCAAACTAAATACGATAAAACCGCAGATTTTACCCGTACTTTCTGGGAAAAAGAAGCCAATTTTTCCCAAAGTCAATGGCGAGATCGTCCGCTATTTTCTAAGAGTAGATTTTTAAGTTTATTAACCTTTAGAAATGCCACTCTTGAAAAATCGGGTGCTTTCCGATCTAGTTATTTTAATGGTGTGGTTAGTTTTCAAGATCTGAAACTTTTAGATCAGGTAGATTTTAGTAATTCCACTTTTACTAAAAATAGTTATTTGAGTGTATCGGGATTAGCTTTTGATTCCGATAAAGCGAAAATACTAGGAGATAGAGGAGTAATTGGTCAAGCAATTTATTTACCAACCTTAACAGGAAATGAAACAGTTTTAAGAAATTTAGTTCGTAATTTCCGCTCCCTAGAACAAATTGCCGATGCCAATCAAATTGAATACAAAACCGAAAAATTGCGATTTCAACAGTTAAAACAAAAACTGAATAATATCTCAATTATTCGCATAATTAACCTCACTTGGTTAGCTGATTTTCTGCATACTTCTTTCCTTGCTTTACTATTACTCTTAAGTCAAGATGGTACAAATTTTAGTTTAGTTTTCGGTACAGGAATCATAATTTTTGCCTATTTTGGCTGTTTATTTTGGTTAATTGATCGCGTGCGTCGTCTCACTCCTAAACCGGTAATTCCTAATCGTTATGAAATTCTTTGTATGGTAACTAGCTATAGTATTCTCACCCTTTCAGGTGTGTTTAATATCCTGCAATCTGCCAGTCGTCCCCTACTAACTTTAACAGCCATTGCCCTAATTCTTGTCCCCTTACCCCTAATTTTAATTATCGAACTTTATCGTCGGGGACGCTATCACGATTTAATGGATAGTTCCTATTTCCTGCAAGATGGTAGTATGCGACAATTACGCTTATTAATCACCCGTTTACCCGTGGTTCCTGAATTTCCCCTCTTTCGCGATCGTTATACTCCTATTCCTTGGCAAAAGCGTTGGAATTGGTTAAATTATTACGATTTAAGTCTCAATAATTTGCTAAAATTAGGCTTTAATGATTGGCGAGTTCGCGATCAAGAATTACCCCCTATCATTTCTTTTTTAGTTTGGTATCAATGGGGTATCGGTATCTTTTATATCACTCTCCTCCTCTGGACTCTTTCGCGCACGATTCCGGGGTTAAATCTCTTGATTTATTTTAAATAAACTGTAAAAATTTAAATACAGCAGTTATCTTTTCGTTTTGGGAAGCAGAAATATGAGTGGAAAAATGACCCTTACTTTGAACCGTGATACCTACGGAAGGTTACTAGCCGAGTATCTACCAAAAGTAAGAGAAACCGATGCAGAAAACGAACAGGCTATTACCCTAGCTGCGGCCTTATCTCATCGAGAAAATCGCAGTCTATAAGAAACCACTTTGTTAAATTTACTCTTGACTTTAATCGAAAAATACGAACAAGAGAATTATCCCATTGAAGAATCAGAACGGGAGCATCCCAGTTTTGCAATGAGTAAAAATACTCAGGCAATATCGCCGTTGAGATAAGCACAACGTAGCTTCAAATACTGAGGAACATTCTCTGCTTTCCATTGTGCTCCC
>VYLV01000284.1_pt1 | contig 14770 bp, 17 predicted proteins | sample 5114191 | NCBI WGS metagenome assembly VYLV01 (sample SAMN12291782, study PRJNA351875) | freshwater metagenome | isolation source: freshwater lake | place: USA: Michigan, Little Long Lake | collected 2013-08-08 | reverse complement strand
GATGCAAGGGTTTTGAGTAATTTTAGCAGATTCAGGGGCACCTGAGCGACTCTCAATCTAGCTAAAAGCCTTTTCCTGTAAGGTTTTTAGCTTTATTCAGCAGACCCTATTTATACCGCTTTGCGGAAGGCAAAAGTCTTATACCATAGGCTTTTCATGTTCCTAATTTTTACAATCCAAATCAATCATTAATGCTACCAGTATAAAATAAATAAGAGGGGTTATTCATAATGAGTCCACATCCCTATAACTTTGATAACTTTGGTTCTCCGTTACGTGTTATGGTTCGATAGGGTGGCATAAATCGACTAAATCCTTATCTGGTAAGAGATTTAATTGATTAGTTCGCTCTAGATCGAAAACAGTTGACAAAAATCGCCAAATGCCTTTCTAAATAAGGGTTCCATCCCTTATAACCCCAGTCCATTGCATAACACAAACCGAAGAACCATAACTTTACTCTTCTGGAATAAACTGATAAACCAAACGATGCTGACAGAACAAATTAAACCTTTAGCCAAGCAAAAATATCCACTGCTGATATTGACCAACGTTCTAAACCTTTAATCACTGCTAAAGGCTCATTATTTCCTTCAGTTGCAATATGTACTTTCGGTAATCCTGTTTCAAAAACGGTGACTGACTTTGCTGAAGGATCAATCAACCAACCTAATTCTGTTCCTTGTTGTAAACAGAAAATAATCTTTTCCATCACTAAGGTAACAGATTGTTCAGGAGACATAATTTCAATAATCCAATCGGGATAACGTAAAAATTGATCGGCCATTTCTCCATCTATATCTCTTGGCAAATTCTCCCAACGAATCACCGCAATATCTGGCACAATTGAACGTTCTGCAAAAGTACAACGCAATTCAGGTAGAGCATAAGCTAATTTTTGAGGTTTAGCCTGTTGATTAATGGCAGAGGCTAACTCAAATTGTAAGATGCTGTGTTTTCCTTTGGGCATAGGTTTTTGAGTGACAATTCCATGATAATATTCCCTAGCAGGCTTAGTTTCTGGAAGGGCAAGAAATACTTCGAGGGAAAGGGCTTGTTTATCTTCTATTGTGGCAAACATTAGATTGATTTCTCCGATCTTGAGTTATTTTCTATTATAAGCTTCTGACTCCTGACTCTCAGGTAAGTTTTTGATTTTTGCCATAAGTCTAATCTAAAAATACGGGTTTTTCTTTAAGCTCTAGCACGAAAAATTTGATTAGCAGTGAGGTTTAACTCTGGAAAAACTCCTGAAATAAGACGTTGATCCTGTTTAAATAAATTACCTTGATATTCTCCATCGATTAATTGATAGATAGAAATGGTGGGTTCTTTGGGGCTGCCGATATATCGGGCCGAACCTTTGGCTAAATAATCGATAATCCAATATTCAGCAATTCCTAATTGTTCGTAGTCGTCGAATTTTTTCAGATAATCATCTCGCCAATTGGAACTGACAATTTCAATAATTAATTTAGCTGATGTTGCCAGAGAAATTGAGGAAGCGGTTTCCCAATAGGGATCATTAACTAGATTTTCTCTGTCTAAGACAATAATATCGGGTAGATAACCTGTATGGGGGCGAAGGGGTTTTACAGCGGCAGTATTGGGGATAAAATAGGGCAATTGCTGCCGATTTATCTCTAAGAATAGGGTTCCAGAAACAAATCCGCCAATTTCTTCGTGTTTTCCGATCGGTCGCATCATAGCCAATAATTTTCCTGCGATTAATTGGTATTGTTGTCCATCATCGGGATATTGATTGATATAGTCATCAAAAGTCAACAATTGGGGGATAGTTTGGGTTGTGGTCATGGCAGTTAGGGGGAATAAGAGAGATGATCTTTCTAGATTCTAACTCGATTAACGACGTTGCCACCAAGTCAATCCGGCTAGGGTAAATCCCACTAAAGGCATCACTACCATCCCTATCCAAAAAATAGCGTTAGCTTGCAGGGGATTTAAATTAATTCTTCTATTTTCTGGTTCCTTGGCCCGGATAGATAAGGTGGCTGTTTCACCACTGGCTAACCACTGCACAGAATTTAAAAATATATCTCCGTTTAACTGTTGTTCAAATAGTCCATCGCTGGCAAAGCTGGCATTACCAATCACAATTAATTTACCTTTTTTTCCCGTCAGAGCAACTCCTAGATCAAAGGGGCCAGCTAAATCTTTTTCAGGGTTAAACTGGAGATTCTGATCATTTAAATCACTCTCAGCCCACATTTTATCATTAGTAATCATTAAAGATACGGCTTCAATTCCTTCGACGGGAACGGTAGCGATGGGACGAGCAAAGGGAAAGATAGAAATACCGTTAGCAAAATCGCGAGTAATGGGATGATTACCGTAATTGGTAATAATGGGACTAGCCGGACCTAAACCGATGATTTCCCCGGCACCGGAAGCATCAATAATAATCCGATTATCTAGTTTCACACCCCAAGGGGTTAATAAGGGTTCTAATCCGGTTTCGGTTTGGGGGTCAATCAGTAATAAAATTTTGCCCCCTTGATTGAGATAGTTTTTTAAAGCGGTGACTTCTTGGGGAAATATTTTTCTTTTGGGACTGGCAATAATAATGACATCGGCATTATTGGGAATGGTGGAACGTTCCACTAGATTAAGTGGTTCTACTTGATAACCTTTTGCTTCTAAACTATTGACTGCTTGTCCTAAACCTCCTTGAGGTTCTTTGATGGCATTTTCTCCATGACCTTGCAGAAAGTAAGCGGTTAAAGTGCGATTAGTTTTAGCGGTTTCGATAGCGTTACTCAGTTTCGCTTCGGTGAGACTTTCCTGTTCACTAATAGTTTTCAGGGGTTGTTTTTTTTCACCATACTGTAGATAGACTCTGGAGAGATTATCATCAGCTAGTTTTTTAAATTCTTGGACAATATTGGGTTTTTTCTCCGGGTTAACTATCTCGTACTGAAATTGGGGATTTTTGCGTTGATAATTGGCTAAAAGTTCCTGTTCGTTGGCACTGATTCCCCGGGTTGAAAAAATCCAGACTTTGACGGGTTTTGACAGATTGGTTAATAGTCTTTCGGTTTGGGGGGATAAACTAAAGATTTGGTTTTCGGTTAAATCAACTCGATAGGGATAACGGAGGGCGAGAAAGTTAATTAAACCGATAACGCTGAGGACAATAATAGTAGTAATGAGGGTTTGAGTGCCGGTGCGGGTACTTCTTTTTTGCCAAAAGTCTTTGGCAGTGGTTACTAATAACAACAGCCACCCTAGAAACAAAATAGCCCCAGCAATTAATAACCCCAGAGAGAGGGATGACCATTGACCGGAGATTAACCCTACTGTTAAGCCGGCACTACCCAGAAAGAGGGCGGGTATATAGAGAAATTTACTGTATTTTTGCCAGGATATCATAGTTAGTTTCTTTGATAACGGTCCGCTTCGATCGCTTGAGTAGTTAGGAAGATTCCCAGCAGAATATAACTGAGGAAGATGACTAAACTACTACTGTCAAAAATTCCCCGCACGAAATTGTTAAAGGGTTGATACCAAGATAGATGGGAGAGCAATTCTTTCAGGAAAAATCCGATCTGTTCTCCCACTTCTCCTCCAATGCGATCTCGAAAGAAGGTTTCGGCATTGTTAGCAATGACATCCAGTATCCAGATAAATAAGATGGTGATAAAGGTGATGATGTAAGCAAGGATAGAACTATTGGTGAGGGAGGAGATAAACATCCCAAGGGCTAGGATGGCCGCTGCTAGTAAAATTAATCCTAGATGAGCTAGTAAAATACTGGCTATATTCACCGGGGGAACTGCGGTACTAAAAACTACTATTTCGTAAATCCACAGGGGGGTAATCATCACAGTAAAAAAGGCCAACACTCCCAATAATTTACCGATGGCAATACTCCAATTAGTCAGGGGGGAAGTGGCTAAAAGTTCTAGGGTTCCCTGTTTTTTTTCCTCTGCGTATAATCCCATAGACAGGGCTGGCAAAATTACCAACAATAAAGAGGATAAAATCATGCCGATGAAAGTGGTCATAAATTCAGATACCATATCTCTGGCTACCAGAAATCCCGATTGTTCCTGGATACTAATATCGAGAATAATGCCGTAGAGAAGGGAGTTAAAGAAAAATCCTGCTACTAACCAAAATATCCCCATAATGATATAGGCATTGGCAGCCGTAAAATAGCTTTGAAATTCCTTGCGAAAAATCGCCCAGATATTATTGATCATGCCTCTCCTCCTGGTGGTTATTTTCCCCACTGCCGATTACTTCCAGAAAGATATCTTCTAGGGTTTTACGGGTGCGACGCATTTCTAATAAGTTATAACCATTGTTGACAACTATTCTAGCAAGTTCTGCCCCTAAGTTTGTTCCCACTTGACCAACAATTTTGAGCAGGTTATCGCCGACTTTTGCCGCTTGCTCGACTTGCGGCAGTTGTTGAAGGATTTCTAGCAGGGAATCCCTATCACCCTCAATCTCAATTTCATAACTGGAACTGGCAGGGGTAGCGGTAGTAATATTATTGGCCACGATGCGACCCCGATTAATAATTGTCGCTCGATCGCAGGTAATACTCACTTCTGGTAAAATATGAGTGGAGAGAATAATTGTATGTTCTCCCGCTAAACTTTTAATCAGATTTCTCACCTCGATAATCTGTTTCGGATCCAATCCTACTGTCGGTTCATCTAAAATAATTACTGGTGGATCGTGTATGATCGCTTGGGCAATTCCCACACGCTGTTTATAACCCTTGGACAACTTGCGGATAATAACTTTTCTTTTTTCTAGTAACTGACATTTGCTTAAAACTAAATCTACCCGCGCTTTTCTATCCCCCGATGAGATGCCTTTAATCCGTGCGACAAAATCCAGAAAACTTTCTACGGTCATCTCTGGATACAAGGGGGGATTTTCGGGAAGATAACCAATGCGACGACGCACTTCTAAGGATTGTTGATGTACATCGTATCCTGCTATCCTTGCTGTTCCTGTTGTGGCAGAAATATAACCAGATAAAATCCTCATAGTCGTGGTTTTTCCCGCTCCATTTGGTCCCAAAAAACCGAGTATTTCTCCTTTTTCTACGGTAAAATCCACGTCACTGATTGCCGCGGTAGAACCATAAATTTTACTCAGATGTTCGACTTCAATCATAAGCTTTATCAGTTATCAGTTATCAGTTACCAGTTATCAGATGTGAGTTTTCAGTCAATAGTGTTAAGTGACAAGTTCGGAGCTTTCTTTTCACTGATTACTGATTTTTCCCAGACTATGATCCCGATTAATTTCTACCACTAGATGCGCTTGTTTGAGCAGGGGTGGGAGAAATAATTGCGGATGTAAACTTTTCCAAAAATACTTGACAAATTCCTCGATTTCTGATGGGTTCATACCTCCTTTTGCTTCGGCTGCCTGTCGCCATTGTAAACTGTAACGGTAGTCAAGGGGATAAAGAATCAGTAAGCGATCGATTTTTGACCAGAGGGGTAGATATTCTCGCAATCTTTGATTATTATCCCTAGCGAATTGTCGGTCTTCTTCGCTATTAATCGGATCGGGGGCATGATCAAAGACTGTTTCCTCTATTGGATTCATGCCCACAAACCAACCCTCGAAAAAAAGAATATCAACTCGTTCCACTTGTTCCGGTGCAATTCTATCTCCTTGTCCTCGATGCAGGGACTTGTCAAAACGCGGGATTAAAATCGGACTTTCTTGCTGACAAACCTGTTCTAAAACTTTAATTCCTAATTCTATATCATGAGTACCCGGTGGACCACGCCAGCGCAATCTTTTATCCTTTTGACGCAATTTTATTCGCTCATTATAGGTCTTATAAATATCATCTAAAGAGAGATTATTTACTTTTAAATCAAAATAGGCTAAAATAATCGACATTATGGATGTTAAAGTGGTCTTCCCCGTGCCTTGAGGGGCCAAAATGCCTTGAATCAACGGTTTTGCGTGGTTGCGTAGCTGTAGCGCCCAGGGAATCCAGAAGCGCCAACAGCTGATCAAAATCTGATTTGGCTGATTTATCCCTAACTCCTGACATTTTTGCCAGACTCGCGGCCAGAGAATCGTTAATAGTTCCGCCCTTTCCTGTAGGATGAGAGGGTTAGTCTCCCTAAAATTTAAGGATTCGATCTCTAGTAAATCTTCTAGATCCGCCTGACTTAAGGGATTTTCGTCGATTAATCCCCGTAAAATCGTCAAAATCTTCATAGCTATTATCGGAATTAGGAAAAAACTGTCCCAGTGATTCAAGAGTAATTCTCTGGGTTATGGGTTCGCTCAAGATTTTTTTGTAAGAGTGTTTTTTAGGGTTATTTGCCCAAAAATGAAGGGGTTGCAGGCAGGCACGGATTCCCATTATATATATAAGTATATGTCAAGTCCCGTTTTCAGTCAAGGGGTTTGGCTAAAAATCTCTAGCTTTGTCTCCAGTTTCTCAATCGGTTAGACTAAGAATTATTCACATTACTTAACAAAACAGCAGATGAATACAGCTGCTCTGACGACAAGGCAAAATTGGCAATGGCAAGGAAATTCTATACACTATGTGCAAGCGGGTGCTAGAGTTGCGGGAAAACCCCCATTACTATTAGTCCACGGTTTTGGCGCTTCCACCGACCATTGGCGAAAAAATGTGCAAGGTTTAGCCTCAGAATGGGAGGTATGGGCGATCGATCTGTTAGGATTTGGTAGATCAGCTAAACCGGATATTGTCTATAGTGGCAATCTTTGGCAGCAACAATTAAATGATTTTATCAAGGAAGTTGTGGGCCAACCGACGGTTTTAGCGGGTAATTCTCTGGGGGGTTACGCTTCTCTCTGTGTGGCTGCTAATCATTCCGAGAATGTTCGGGGATTAATTCTCCTCAATAGCGCCGGTCCCTTTAGCGATACAGAAAGCAATCGTCAGCCTAATTTAGCACAAAAATTACTGCGATCGATGCTGCTGCAACCCTGGGCCAGTTATCTCTTATTTCTCTATACCCGTCAACCAAAAACTATCCGCAAAACCCTAGAGAAAGTATATCTCGATCGCAGTGCCATTACCGAGCAGTTAATAGAAGATATCCGTCGTCCTTCCCTGGATGCGGGAGCAGCCAAAGTTTTTGCTTCTGTGTTTAAATCTCCCCGGGGGGAAAATGTGGATATTCTCCTGCAAAAGTTAAGCTGTCCCCTGTTGATGTTATGGGGTGAAGGGGACCCTTGGATGAATACTAGGGAACGCGGGGCCAAATTCCGTCAATACTATCCTTCTCTGACAGAATATTATCTCACTGCTGGTCATTGTCCCCACGATGAAATTCCCACAGAGGTTAACCGGTTGATTAGTGATTGGTTGAAAAGCTTATAGGTAGTTGTGGTCAGGTATCAGGTTTTTATTTTCTTGACGCTTATCTGACCTGAAAAAAGAGGGTTCGCAGGCAGGCACGGATTCCCATTCTATATATAAGTATCTGTCAAGTGCGGGGATTTGTCAAGGTTTTTTTTGAGGAAATCTGCCAGAATTTGGCCAGTAGAAAAGACATTGGCCGGTATTGGTAGAGAAGCAAATGGATGAGTAATTTTAGGAGATAACTATCTACTTTCAATCTAATACATCTGTCTGTCTTTGTTGCAGTTGTTTGGCCGTTTCTTCTAACCAAGCAAGATAGTCTTGTCCGTATAAGTCTTTAGTAGTGGTCAGGTATCAGGTTTTTATTCTCTTGACGCTTAATCTGACCTGAAAAAAGAGGGTTCGCAGGCAGGCACGGATTCCCATTCTATATATAAGTATCTGTCAAGTGCGGAGATTTGTCAAGGGTTTTTTTGAGGAAATCTGCACAGAATTTTGTGTGAACCTGAAAATGTGGATTTACTACGAAATGCTTTTAAATATGTTATGGGACAACATCATTTTAAGATTGATGCTATTGTCATTTTACCAGATCACATTCATGCTCTTTGGATATTGCCTGAAACGGATGCAGATTTTTCAACTGGTTGGCGATTAATTAAAAGTTATTTTAGCCGTCAATGTCATTCTCAATATCAGGGTAAAATTTCAACATCTCGACAACATAAAGGAGAAAAGGCTATTTGGCAACGTCGCTTTTGGGAGCATCAAGTTCGAGATGGTCGCCAAGGGCGCGCCTACGGCGATCGCACTATTTAATTATCTATGGAATAATCAATACTAATGATTAAACCTGCCAATAATTCTCCCATAACTTGATTGGAAACAACTCCAATTTTATCGATAAATCGTTGCGTTGATAGGCTACGAATCTGTAAAACATTCCCCGCAGAATCTTGATTTAAGCCGTTGATTTTATCTTGCACAATTTTGACCATAAAAGGACGATTAACAAATTTATTTTGCCAAGTTGTTAATGGAATCACAATTCTTAAAGCAATCGGACTATATAAATCTGAACTAATAACAACAACAGGACGTTTTTTCCTAATTTCTTGTCCGATGGTTGGCTCAAGGTTAACTTGCCAGATTTCGCCTCGTTTTGGGTTAATCGTCATCGTTTTCTAATCCTTCTCCCTCAATTTCTGAAAAGAAATCTAGTTCAGGATCATTATTGACATCTTCAGCCATTTCTTGAATAAGAGGACGTAAAAGTTTATGTCTTTCTGATAGAGAAAGTTTAGCAATTTCTTGTAATGAAGGCAAAGAAGATTGAGCAATATTTTCATTAATAGTATCAATACTTAACATTTTGATTACCCCTAAAATCTTCATTTACCTATTGTACAACAAATCCCGCACTATGAAGACGGTAATATGAGATCGCATTAGTAAACATCCCAAAAATCAGATAATTACGGTGAATAACAATAAATAAGGTGCGTTACATTTCATTAACGCACCCTACAAGATCGGCGATCGCACTAATAGTTGGTATGGAATAAAATGTAGGTTGGCTTGAACGAAGTGAAACCCAAAAAATTAAGGTAAGAAATAAAGGCAATGTTGGTTTTCGTCACTAATAGTTGGTATGGAATAAAATGTAGGTTGGCTTGAACGAAGTGAAACCCAAAAAATTAAGGTAAGAAATAAAGGCAATGTTGGGTTTCGTTACCTCAACCCAACCTACAAGAGCAGCGATCGCACTTACATGATTGATGATTTTGGCGATAAGGCGATAAGTTCATGAAAATTAGAACAAGCGAGTTATCCAGAAAAATAGTCCTCGTAATCCTAAACCCGTGAAGCTAATTACACTCAAAACAAATAGGCTCTTTTCCAAAGGCGTTGATCCCGGTATTCCATCGATTATCATGTCTATTGTGCCTATTTCAGTACACCTATTGATAAGTCCTATCATTGACTCCCAACCGTTGACAGACCAATACTTATCTTTCCAGTCTATAGCTTCTATAATTTTCTCTCGATCAGTGCTGGGTAATTTTCCCCAGCCTGATTCACAGTAAGCATCTGGATGTGTTCCATAAGCAAATTTACGGAAGGAATCGGGATTAAGCTCTAATTCTCCAAAAGCATCAGGATTAGCGACTAATTTATCTTCTATTTTCTGTTGTAAAGCTTTACCGACTTCTTTGATAAATTGCTGTCCTTTTGCAGTAAGAGCAGGAGATGTATCCTTCACAAATATATTCAGATATTTATCTCCAAATCCTAAGTAATAATCTGGTGCTTCTTTGCCAGGATTTCTTTTAATGAAATCGTCGTAACGGAACTGGTAGTAATCTAGATTTCCTAAAGATTCGGGTGGATAAGGAGTAGGAAGACTAGAACCATAATCAGCGCAACTTGTTGAACTTGTTTCTTCAAAAATATCAATACAGTCAGGCATCACCCATCCTGGGAGTTTAGTATCTTGATCAAATACCAAATACCAAAGACGATCTGCTTCATCTTTACTCCAAGCAAACTTTCCTGTAGGTGGAATCCGAACAACGTCAATATAAGTACCTGATTTCAAACAATGAATAATCTTGGCATTTATTGAGGGTTCCGCTCGAAAATTGACACAACTATTACCTCTTACTTTATGAGAAGAAGTTTCGGTAGAAGTTTCACCCTCAATTTTTTGTGCTACAACTGGTACAATTACATTTATATTAAGATAAGCCGTTAACAAGCCTAACAGAATATTGAGATTAAAAATAGATACTTTAATCATTAATATAACTCTCCGATTCAAAAATTTAAATTTTCAGGGTTTTCATAAATTGACAGGATTATCAGCGCGTAAATTTTCAAGATATAATTTGACCGCTTCTGTGATGTTTGCGATTGCGTCCTCAAAAGAATCCCCTTGATTGCGATCGCCAATCTTTTGGGTTGGGTTAAGGAACGCAAAGCAACTACGAGGAATAATAACCTCATTGTCGAGTTACTGCAATCATTCTCTCTGACAAAGTGCGGTCTGCTTCGCAGTGCCTTCGGCAACGCTGATTTTATTAGAGAGAAAAAAGTTAAGGCTTAATCTTACCACCTCAATCTAATCTACAGATCGGCGATCAACAAATATTCTGGATAGGACTATTTCAATAACTCGATTTCCCCTGGTCGCCAAGTCTTGTCAAACCAAGGCTCAAGCGGGCCATAAAGCCGAAGAATCGTATTCCAACCCGTGCCCGGATTTGTCTGCACCCAATTATTCTCCTTACCCGCAGGTGGTTTCGGCCCGAAATAGATATCTACAGAGCCATCGGCATTAACCAAAAGTCCCTTTGTCTGACTACCGACACTGGGAAACTGTTGATCCGTCTGAATCATCGATCGCGTCTGGTTACTGTCAAGAATTACTGACCAGAATAGTAGCACGCTAGGATGTGTTAGCGTAACGCAGAATAATTACAAATTCGTCATGATTAAAAGCAAAAAAGCGCGTTAAGTAACTATTTTTTAAGTCAACACGGCAATTAGCGATCGCCCCTCCTCATCAACAAGCGATCACACCATGAGAAGAAAACCTGATCGCACTAAAGTCCAAAATAATCGCAAATCAGATAATTATTGTTAAGAAAACAATTTGGTACGTTACATTTCATTAGCGTCCCCTACACGATCACCGACCATACTAACTGGTTGCTTGTCGAGAGCAATTTCAAATAAAAATTCAGGGGCAAAGTCTGCTCCGTTTGGCCATTCTATTGTCCGACTATTGACATATACTTTTTGAAATAAGCTTTGATCTTTTAAGGGTTCAAAGATTTCTCCATACAATTCTTGTTCTAAATCTACAATCCCTTCTATTCCATTATTAAAGGTTAGCTTTAATTGATACTTATCCAGATATTCCACACAGATAACATGAAGAAATAGCTCCTTTTTAGGGAAGGGGATCGATTCTGTTAAGAGGTTTTCTTTGACGCGCATTTTCCCAGTTCTCCAATAGTTCAGATTGGTGTAGATCAAGCCACTCCCATATTAAATTTAGTCCTCTTTTGGGCATTTGACCACAAACTTCACCTGTGTGAATCATTATAACCGCTTCATAATCTTGATACTCGGCATGGATATGAGGCGGATTGTGATCGTTATAGTTCATGGTGATTTTTATTCCATAGAAGCTTGATAGAGTGGGCATGAGTAAGAATAGTAATAAAGGTTGCTTTCTAAAAGTTTGCCCCCTATTGTAAGCGATCGCCCTTGGCAGTCCTATCCCAAGCAATGACAATTTTAAAGTTTAATCAACAAGATAACAGCGATTACATTGAGCCTAGTCATAATGAAATTTACAACTAATAATAATAATTTTTGTGTCTGTTGGTTCCCCAATCTAATACATCTGTCTGTCTTCGTCGCAGTTGTTGGCCGTTTTTTCTAACCAAGCAAGATAGTCTTGTTCGTATAAGTCTTTAGTTGTGGTCAGGTATCAGGTTTTTATTTTTTTGACGCTTATCTGACCTGAAAAAAGAGGGTTTGCAGGCAGGCACGGATTCCCATTCTATATATAAGTATCTGTCAAGTGCGGGGATTTGTCAAGGTTTTTTTTGAGGAAATCTGCCAGAATTTGGCCTGTAGGAAAGACAAGTGATCGCCAGATATTGGATAGGTATAGAAACGCGGGATAAGAGATTGTTTCACTTTTCCCTGTAAGCTACAATAAGCAGATGAGCAAGAGGATAGGATTACGGGAGTTTTGACAATGCGGTTACTACGGGTTCAAGTTCCTGATTTTCGAGTGTTAAAGAATATTGATATTAGTTTTGAGAAAGACTTTTTTCCCCAGATCTTCCCTATCGGTAGTCAAAATGGCGGTGGCAAAAGTACCCTTCTACAATTAATTTTTATCTTGCTTCATTGTTCTGGTGATTCAGAAAAAATAGAATACGTTGTAAATTTACTGCATCGATGTCAACTAGAAGATGAGTTAGACCAGAAACCCTTGGCTATTTTTGAAATTCTAACCGACAATCAGGAAGAAGTGAAACTAGAATTTTTTATTTGCAGCGATGCCTATGTAAAAAATTTACTATCTAACCTTGACGGACAAAAAGAAGATTTAGATACTGTTAACGTTGATGATCTTCTTCTAGCAATGTTCAAAAATTTTTTAGGAATAAATAAGTTAGTATATCTTTGTCAAGCAAACAACCAGAAGAATGAAAAAATATTTTTGCTGTGTAAATTTAGTCAAGCCATCCAAGAAGAATTTCAATTATTCATGAAAGAATTATCCTCAAAAATATTTTTAGCTGCACCTTCAACGCAAGTTTTTATCTTTTTACCTAAAGCTACTAACAAGAGTCTTTTTCAGATCAATCAACCGACTTTAGACTCCAGTAACTATTATTTAGCCATGGCAGATGTTAAAAAGAAACTTATTAACTTATTTACCTACGATTTTCTGCCCGTTGAGCTATTGATTAATTACTTGATCATGGCTCGTGATCAAGATTTTGCCCAAGCTATAGAAACTGGTGAATATGGAAATAATTATCAACTAAGACGGCAAAACTTAAATTCAATTTTATCCGACAAAGAAATTAATTTAGATAAATATATATCGGGGATTACCTTTAAATTCAAAGGAGACACAAACGGAGAAGAATTATATCCAGAGGATTTGAGTCATGGGGAACTGAAGCGATTAAGTATCTATCTGTGGCTAAAGTATCGTAGGATAAAAGATGCGATTGTATTGATGGATGAAATTGAGATTGCTCTCCATCCCGACTGGCAATATAAAATTATTGAGGACTTTCAGGAATGGGAACCTAGCAATCAATATATCTTAGCCACTCATTCCTATGAACTCTGTCAAGCTTTAACTCCCGCTCATGTTAAAGAGATAGAACCAAAACTATTGAAATAAAGATTGAGAAACTAACCCATGAGTCTTAGGGAAACGGAACTTTTAGAACATTGTCAATTTATTCTGGCAAACCGTCAAATTCGTAATAAATTTGTCATCCTCTGTGAAGGGGAAATCAAAAAAACTGCTGGCAGGTTATCTCCTCAATCCTATCGAGCCATGGAAGATTTTCCCGATGCTAATTTTTATAAAGCTTGTGTTCCTAGGGATTGGAGACAAAATATACCGACTTTTTAAAATTGTGGTGATAGAAATGATGTTTTAAATACTTACTTTACTCTTTTACGTTTACATGAACAGAAACCAGAGAATTCTTATTTAAATCCCCAGCAGCTTTTCGCTATCGTCGATTTGGACTTACAAAATAAAAGTTTAGATGATTCCTACCCATTTAAGGATTTAGAGGAAATTTTTGAGGACTTATATGACAAATCACTGATTAAAGTCAATCGGGTTGGACAGCATAGAATCTGGGTAACGGGATTGATTCATAAAGAGTCCTATTTTATTTTCCCCGATATTCAATCAATTCTTAGCGAACATTCGGCTGTTTATCGAGATTCCGATGCTAGGCTAGAAAAGATTTATCTTGATATGGCAGATAAAATTAAGGATGATGCCGATTTTAAAAATAATTTTTCCAGAGTTAAAGAGAGAATCTCTCATTGTCAAAACCTAGAACTATCGGAAGTGGAGAAATTACAAGTATCTTGGCAAAAACAATATCAAGTTAGCAACGACAATAGCCAATCGGAATTAGTGCTGGCTCTGTTGACTATCAAAAAAGCGAAGCAATATTGGTTACAAGTTGAACCTCCAGAGGACTGTACATCACCCCCAGAAAGATATAGAGAACAACTGGCATTACAAATAGGAAGATTTTATGCCCACAATAGCGATAATCCCAGCTGCCATATTTCCCATCTCCTAAAACTGCTGAAGCTAGAACTCAACCCCAGGGAGCAGGAATAAATTTAATCGCATTATCTGACCTGAAAAAAGAGGGGTCGCAGGCAGGCACGGATTCCCATCATACATATAAGTATCTGTCAAGTGCGGGTATTTGTCAAGGGTTTTTCTGAAAAAATCTGCCGGAATTTCAGGGTAGAAAATCGGAATCGAGAATTTGTTCGGGACTATAGGGGCAGCTTTCGGCAAAGATAGCGGCCGGTAATTGGCTTTTTTGTCGGACTCGCTTCACTGCTTTGGGGTAAATAACCGCGATTCTGGTTAAAAAATAGTTATAAAGGGTTTTTGACTCCAATAAAAGTTCTAATTCCACCCGAAAGTTACCGATTTCGTCCTGCCATCCCCTCGCACATCTTTCTAGTTCCCCCGGCCGATATTGGTAGAGAAGCAGATGAATGAGTAATTTTAGGAGATAACTATCTACTTTATGTGTCTGTTTGTTCCCCAATCTAATACATCTGTCTGTCTTTGTTGCAGTTGTTTGGCCGTTTCTTCTAACCAAGCAAGAT